>Ga0209283_10000028_pt1 | contig 60574 bp, 69 predicted proteins | sample CZO8metaG_2_FD_188354 | JGI IMG/M metagenome (GOLD analysis project Ga0209283, IMG submission 188354) | Vadose zone soil microbial communities from the Eel River Critical Zone Observatory, Northern California, USA - CZOApr15con2H1.8 metaG... | ecosystem: Environmental > Terrestrial > Soil >...
CCTGCGGCGAGAGCACCCCGGTCACTTCCTGGCCCGAGGGCGCACGCGGCGTCGCGTTCTTGGTGATGCGCGTGGATTCGAGCGAGCTCGGACCCGACTTCACCGAGTTCACGTCGAACGCCGTGACCGCATAGGCATAGGTGAAGCCGTTCCGCACCGTGTTATCGACGTACGCAAACCCGACGCCGTTATCGACCAACCCGGGACATTGCAGTCCACCGCATTGGCCGGCGACGACTGACTGCGATCCGATAACCGCGGTGTCCGCTTTGAGGTTGATGATATCCCCACTCGCGAGCTGCACGCGATCGCCCGCCTTCACCTGGACGATCTGGCCAACGATGTCGGTCTCGAAGTGGGCGGTCTTTACCCAAGTCGTATCGAAGGTGACCGGGCAGTCCGCCTGCAAGCCGAGCTCGGGAGCGCACTGGATTTTGCCGTCCCCGTTCAGGTCGCCATACTGAATGGCGCCCGTGTAATCCACGAACGTCTTGCCGGCATAGTCGAATTGGGCGAGGAGCGTCAGCTCGCTCGCCGTGCGGCCGCGGTAGATGCGGTAGCCCTCGACGTCGAACTTCCGGAAGTTGGGATCGTACAGCGCGTTCTGGCCGCCGACCGAATCGTACGGCTGGCTGGCGATATTGAAGTACAGGTCGCCCTCGGTCTCCGTTTGGCTCTTCTGCCAGACGACCGTGACCTGATTGTTGCCCGGCACGAGGAAGAACTGCGGCGCCGTGGGCGCGTTGGGGAGCAGGAACTTCGCGTCGAACACCGCCTGGGCGACCAGCGCCTTGTTGAGGAGCGACCGCGGCACGGTCACGACCTCGTTCTGCTCGATGATCGAATCGTTGTTGACGTCCTTCTGTGTCACCCATCCCGCCACGCGGTCGATCGTCCGGACCTTCGTTGTGTCGTGGAAGATCGAGTCGCCCGTGAAGGGAATGCCGGGCGGCAAGTCACCGCCCGGGTTGACGCCCGGCGTCTTGACCGGTGCCGCGTTGATAAAGGCCACCACGATCGTCGTGGCTTGGCCGGGGGCAAGATCAAACGGCCCCGAGGCCTGATAAAACCGCGCATCGGCCTGCGTCTGCACGAGGGCGCATAGCCGGCGGGCGCGCGCGACCGCCGGGTTGGTAAACGGCGTGCACTGGATGTCCCCCGGTCCCAGGAAGCCGGACAACCGCCGATAGAGCAGGTGGTCACCGACCGCGTCCGGGAATGTTCCGCCGTTGGTCGTATTCGAAAACAGCGTCAACCCGACCTGGACTCCAGGGGACGACTCGGGCGACTTCAGGTACTTGACGCCGATGAACCCTGGTGCCGCAAAGAAGGGAGCTCCGAAGATGTCGCTCGGGAAGCGCCAGCCGACTTCCGGCAGGAACGACCCCGAGTACTCCGACCCGATGTTGAACGGCAAGAACGCCGTCGCATAGTTCTGACTGAAGACCGCCACGTCGGCGTCCATACCGAACGCCGCGTACACATTCTTCAGCGTATAGCCGCCGTCGGGGATCTGAATGCCGAATTTCGTTTCGTTCAGATCCTGGAACTGCGCGCCGACCGCCGCGACTTCGGCTTGGATCGACGGATCGAGGCTCGCATAGGCGGACGCATTGCGCGCCGTCACGTTGTAGAACGTGAACACGAAGTACAGGATGTCTTCGTTGCCGGCCGGAAAGTTCCACGCCATCGACCGCTGCTCGACCATGATGCCGGTCGGATGCGTGCGGCCGCCGAGGTTCACGGGATTGCCTTCCCAGTAGCGCACCCAGGAATCACCGTCCGAAATGCGTTTCTGCCCCAAGAGGACGGGGTTGTAGATCTTCGGATCGCGGACGATGGCGCCGGCGGGCCAGGTGGCGAGGTCGGACGGATCGAGCGAGTTGTAGATTTGCCCCAGCGGATCGCCGGCGATCTGGTCGCCGCGCGGATCGAAGAAGAACGCGCCTGACGTATCGCCGGCCCACACAAACCCCGCCGCGGGGTCGATGACCCCGGCGATCTGAAGACCGGAGTTGAAGATGTATTGGTCCGGCGTGCCTTTGGGCCAGAAGCCGCCACCGCCGACGGGCGAGCCGGAGAACGCGACGCAGACCTGCCCGATGTTGTCGATGCCGCACGCGTGGCGATTGGCTTGGAGCAGGAGTCCGGAGGTCGCGAAGAGATTGAGCGCGCGCGGCCGGCCCGGCCGACTGGGCGCGGGCTTCGCCGTAGCGACGGAAGCCAGCCCGAGGGCCGCCAGCGAAAGCAGCGCGCCGGTGCGCACGAAGCGATTCCACACAGTTGAACTCATGATCACCCCTTAAGTCGTCAAGTCAGAGACTATCAGGCGGTGCCGGCTCGATACGCCGGCACCGCCTCGAAAACCGCTAGAACTTGAATTCGAACCCGACGCGAACTTGACGCGCGGGCGCGTAGAAGCGCCACGAGCCGAAGAACGAATCGTAGAACGTGTTCAACGCCCGTTCCTGCTCCGCCAACGTGTACTGCTTATCGCCGTTGCCGAAGCGGGCTTCCGCCCGCTGCAAGGACACGCAGCTGAGCTGGCTGCCCCACGACGCGCAGCTCGTCAAATCAACAGTCTTGTCTGCGCCGAGCACACCCGCGGTTGCCGCTTCGTCCCAGAGGGCCCCGTATTCGCCGCTGGCTACCGTCGGATCGCCGATCGTCTTCTCGCGGTTCTTATCGTTGCGAACGTCACCGGTTTCGGCGAACAAATTCACCACGTTGCGGAAATTGAAGAGATTGCGCAGATCCGCGAACGCCGTCGCGTCGAGCCGGCCGATGCGGAGACCCTTGTTCAACCGGAGATCGACGTTCTTGGTCCACGGCATCTCAAAGGAGTTCAGATTCTCGCCCGGTGCGGTCCGCCCACCCAGTCCAAAGCTCAGATGCGAAGCAGTCTGCCCGTCGCCGTTGTTGACCAGCCGGGTGTATGGCAGCCCGCTTTGCACGCGGAACGTCGCAAAGACGCCGAGGTTCCGGAAAATTGCGCCGACGGTCGTGCCCTTGCGGAAGTCGTCCGGGAGCTGCAACGCCACCGAGCCGACCAGGTTGTGCGTGCGGTCGTCATTGGTGCGCTGCGCCGCCTCCGGCGGAGGCGTCCGATCACCCTGCCCCGAGACCTGACGCGCAAAGGTGTTCAGGTACGAGAACGGATCGGAGCCCGTGTTCTTCGACACCTGGAAGGTGTAGGAGATCGACGTGTTGAGGTACTGACCCGCGCGCCAGTCGAACTTCGTGTCGATGCCGCGCGCGTTGCCGAAGTCACGGTTCGTCAGGACGTTGATGCTGCCGATCTTCGTTGAATCGCGCGGATCCGGGTACGGCAGGATCCGGGCGGCGAAGTCCGACACCTTGTCCTTGTTGTACGCCGACACGTCCAGCACCAGGTCCTGGCTGAACGAGTGCCGCACTCCGAACTCGAAGAGGATGGACTTGCCGAAGCTCAGGTCCCGGCCGGCGATGTCGTTCGTGTTCGTGAACGACAGGTCGTTGTTGATGCCAGTCATCAGGGTGGTGAACTCGGGCGACTGCACCTGATGCGAGTAGGAGAGCCGGAACGCCGTCTGCTCCGTGATCGGGAACGACACACGCAGCCGCGGCGAAATCGCGTGATGGCCGACCGCCGGCGTGAACGTCCTGGCGATCGAATTCGCATACGCCGTATCGCTCGTCGCGCTCAGCTGATTCCAGTACTTCGGCCCGGCCGACGAGATGTACAGCGGCGTATTCGAGAACAGCGCGTGGCTGTTGTAGTAATCGTACCGCGCGCCAACCTCGAGCACGACGTCGCCGAGGTCGAGACGGTCAGCCGCAAACAAGCCGGACTGAATCGGGTGCACAACGTAGGCGTTCATGAAGATCTGACGCGCCACGTTGCTGCTCCAGTACGCGAGGTCAGTGTGCTTGTAGTCGCCGCCCAGCGTGAAGCGGTGATAGCGGTTTGCTTGCCAGTCGACGACGACCCGACCCGTCACGCGCGTTTCCTGTAGGGTTGTCGCGCCAACCGCAAAGCCGTCTGTCGGCCAGAGCTGCTGCGTCGACATGGCGTACGGATTGAGTCGTCCGCTTTGCGCGACATCCGGCACCGCTTGATACAGCGGCACACCACGCGTGCCAGAGTTCGTGCGTAGATCCCGAATGATCTGGTCCGTGATCGGGAACGGGAAGTTGTCCACGCCCGCAAATTTCAGCGGGCTGAACTCCACACCCAGCGTCGGGTTGCGGGTATCCTGCTCCGAGGTCGGATCCAGTGGTCCATCGAGCGAACGATCGCGTGCCCATGACAGGTTCGCGTTGATCGCCAGCGAGCGCTCGGCGCTGCGGCTGACCTGGTGGTTCAGGTTCAGGATCCCCAGCCGCTGCCAGGTGTGCGTGCCGCGATAAATCGATGGATCGTTCAGGGCGCGACCGGGCGTCCCACGGCTCTGGTCGCCGTTCGCGATGCCGGTCAACGAGACACTGGAACCGCTGCCGTACGTGTACAGCAGCTTGCCCTGCGTTGCCACGCTGGTTGACCAATCCATCGGCCGCCTCATGCCCTGGCAATCAAAGCCGTAGTTGTTCCTGATTGCCTGCGCGATCGGATCGGCCGAAGAGCCGAAATTGCCGCACGTGCCGCTGAACTGCGCGTACCGCGGCAACGCGACCGTCTTGATGCTGTTCGTCTTGGGATCCAGTTGCTGCACGACGGTATCAACGCCGGCGCGCATGAAGTACGGCTGTTTCTCTGCGTCGATGCCGCCGAGCCGCGAGAGCTGGCCCTGCACGACCGCCGAGCCGAACCACCGAAGGTTCTGAATGCTGGGCACTGGACCGCCAAGCGACCCCTCGAAGCGGTTCAGGCCTACACTAATGGAGTTGCCAAAGGGCTCGTCGGTCTCGTACGAGAAGGAGCCTTCGGTTTTGCTGCCGCCGGTTCGCGTCGTGTACGAGATCACCCCGGACTGCGCGTCGGAGAACTCGACACCCAGCGCGCCCGTCGTGACCGATGCTTCCTCGATCGAGTTGGTGCCGAGATTGACGCGCTGTGCCCCGCTGTTTACGCCGCGCACTGGCGCGCCGTCGATGTAGACGTTGGCTTCGCCGGGACGGCCGCCGCGAATCGACACGCCCGCGCCAGAACCCGACTCGACCACGCCGGGCGTGAGCGCGATCACCGAGCGCACGTCATCCACCGGGAGGTGGTCAACGAGATCGCCGGAGACGATCGCCTTCGACGTTACCTGGTCGCGCGGCACGATCGGGTTCGCGGCCGCGGTGACTGTGATGCCCGTCAGCACGACGGCCGACGACTGCATCTTGATCGGCACCGTCAGCGTCTGCCCCCCGAGCACGCGCACCGCGCGCACTTCCGACGGCGCGTAGCCGATGAACTGCGCGCGCAGCGCGTACGTGCCGACCGGCACGTTATTGATGAAGTAATAGCCCTTGTCGTTGGTGACAGCGCCAAACGACGTGCCCACGACGAAGACTTGCGCGTTGGCAACGGGTGCGCCTGCCTGATCCGTGACCGTGCCTTCGACTTTTCCGGTCACCTCTTGCCCGGCGAGCGGCGATGTCGCAATGCCGATCGCGAGCGCGAAGCTGGAGCAGAGCACCGCGAAGCGAACAACAACGCTTCTCACACGATGCATCATGGATGCGTCCTCCAAGAACGAGAATGCGCGTGACCTACCGGACAGAATGTGTGTGATCGGCACCAACACCCTCCCTTCGGTCTAGACCTGCGGACGGCTTCGGGAACTAACTCTTTGGGTAAGCTGGCCGGGCATCACAACGTCGTCAAGCCAATGCCACGTCAACGTCTAGGAGCCGGGCGCAGTCCACGGGAGGGCGAAAATGGACCGTCTGGTGCCGGTCCGCAAGAGGCCGTGCTAGACCAGAATCAGGTCCTGCTGAGGGCGCCGGGGCGTCACTTCCGGCCCTGCCTCAGCCAGAAACACGTTGACCTCGCTCCGCACGCCGAAGCGCCCGGGGAGATAGACGCCCGGCTCGACCGAGAACCCCACGCCCGGGATGAGGTCCCGCTCATCGGCCGTCTCGAAATTGTCGAGATGTGGCCCGGATCCGTGAAGATCCCGGTCGATCGAGTGGCCGGTCCTGTGGACGAAGTAGTCGCCGTACCCCGCCGCACGGATGACGCCCCGCGCCACATCGTCGAGCGCGGCGCCGGTGACCGCCTCGTGCCTATTCCAGCGCTCTGTCAGCGCCTTGATCGCGGCATCGCGGGCTCCCCGCACGCTATTCCATATCGTGCGGACTTCCGCGTCGGCCTCCTTGCCCGCGAACGCCATCCAGGTCTGGTCCGCAAACACCGATCCTTCCGCGACGCCCGCCCAGAGATCGAGCAGCAACACGTTCCCCGCCTCGAGCCGCCGGTCTCTCCCGGCGTGCGGCTCGTAATGCGGATCCGCCGAGTTCGGCTGGAAGCCCACGATCGGCGGATGGTCCGTGACGAGCGATGCGCGCTTGAACGCGTCCATCACCCGGCGCTGCACCGTCGTCTCCCGCACTTCCACGCCGCGCGCCAGCTCGGCGCCGGCCCAGCGCAGCGACTCGACGGCGATGTCGGCGATCGTCTCGGCGGCGCGGCGATGCCCTGCGAGCTCGGACGCGGACCACCGCGCCGCAAACTGCGTCACGAGCGCGCCGGACGACACGACCCGCGCGCCCACGCTCTCGACCAGCTCGATCACGCCGTGCGGCACGCGATCGAGATACGGCACCGCGTCGCCGGGCGAGACTTCCATCGCGACCGTCTTTCCGCCGACGAGCGCGCGCAGCTGCTCGTGCAGATCGCGCCACGACGCGTACGGTCGCACGTCGCCGGGGAAGCCCGCGAACGAAGTGATCTCGATGCGATGCGCGATGGCGACCGGCTTACCGGTGCGCGGCAACAGCACGAAGAAGCGCCGCGTGCCCATGCCATGGATTCCCAGCACGCGCGTCGCCGTGGGGTTGATGCCGCGGAAGTCGTAGAGCAGCCACCCATCGGCGCCGACCTTGCCGAGCAGATCGCGCAACGCGGAAAAATCAAAACCGTCGAGGATGGTCATCGATGTCGGGGGTCCGGGCTTTCGGCGCGCCATTCGCAGCGCCCGCCGCCGCGCGCGCGACAGGCGACGTGCAGCATCGCGCCTTCATAGCCGACGAGCAGTCGCAGTAACTCGACCAGTCCCGCTCCATAAAATGCGCACGCCGCACCGTCGGGCGTCGCCTGAATCGCGATCGGATCGCTGACCCGCGCGACGGGCACCCGCTGCTCGCGCGCGAGCTCTGCGCCGAACACCGCGCGCGCCGCTCGACGCGCCGCGATGTGGCCGAAGACGCGCGGGGCGCTGTGCGCCACAAAGCGCGACACGGCGGAAAGACGGCGCACCGCGCGGCGCGCGGCGCGCCGGCCCGCGTCGGCGAACACGAGATCGGCATCAGGTCGGCGGCCGACGAGACGCAGCAGCGCCTCGACCTGCGCAGGCTCGACGCGCGCGTCTTTCCGCACTAGCTGCTCGAACTCCGCGAGCTGCATTGCGACCGTTGGCGACAGGCCCAGACGCTTCACCAGCAATTCCTCGGCAAACTCCGTGAGCCCATCTTCGACGGGGGTATCGAGATTCTTGACCGCCTCGAGGACGGCGAGCGGGACGATGCTGTGCACCACTGAGCGCGAAACGTAGCATTGGGGTCCCCATTGCGAAACTCGTTTCGGCGCACGAGCCTTCTTGGACAGCCATGGCCAAGCCCCCCCCGCCCCCTCCGCTCCCGCCACCCGTCCCCTCTCCCGTCGACGAGAAGCGCGTCGGCTTCGAGCGCGAGGCGCTCGTTCACCTCGACGTCCTCTATCGCGTCGCCTTGCGCCTCACGGGGAACCCGTCGGACGCGGATGATCTCGTGCAAGAGACCATGCTCAAGGCCTATCGCGCATGGGATCAGTACGAGAAGGGAACCAACGCGAAGGCTTGGCTGCTTACGATCTTGCGGCATGCGTTCATCAACGAATACCGCCGCAAGACCCGACATCCCGAGACCGTCGACCTGGACGCCATCGAGCCGTTCGCGGTGTTCCCGGAAGTTCAGGATGAAGACCCACAGGGTGCGTTCTTCGACCGGATCGTGGACGACGAGGTGCTGCGCGCGATCGATAAGCTTCCCGAGGCGTTCCGGGAGACGCTGGTGCTCAGCGACGTCGAAGGCATGTCGTATCAGGAGATCGCGGGGATTCTCGAGATTCCTGTGGGAACCGTGAAGTCGCGCCTCTTTCGTGCCCGTCACCTGTTGCAGGCAAAGCTCTATGACTACGCCGTCGAGATGGGCTACATCAAAGGAAGTCCCGCATGAATTGCCGTGAGTGCGTGGAGCACCTCTATGAATTCCTCGATCGCGAGCTGACGCCCGACGTCGAGCGCGAGATCCGGGAACATCTGGAGGACTGTCCGCCCTGCGGCGAACAATTCGACTTCGAGGAGTTGTTTCTGAAATTCCTGCGAGCGCGGTGTCGAGCTGAGGGCGCACCGCCGGAGCTCAAGAAGCGCGTGCTGCGGGAACTGTTCGGCGAGTGAAATGGCTGACGCGACGCGGCGCGGCGGCGGCGCTCGCGGTCGGTCTGGCGACGACGTGGGGATTCGGCTGGCGAGGGTTGGCATTGCTCCTCGCCTTTTTTGTTTCGGGGAGTCTCCTGACGCCGGGTGGCGGGCAACGACGCGCACGGCAGGTGATCGCCAACGGTGGCGTCGCGGCGCTGGCGGCCCTGGCGGGGAGCTGGGCCGCATTCGCCGGCTCGATCGCGGCGGCGACGGCGGACACCTGGGCGACCGAAATCGGGGGACATTCGCCAACGGCCCCGCGGATGATCACGAACGGACGACCCGTCCCCGCTGGGACCGATGGGGGTATCACGCCGCTGGGAACCGCCGGCGGCCTCGCGGGGGCAGCATTCATCGGGGGGCTGTCGTTCGTTTTTGAACCTCGAGTCGCTAGCGCCGTGATCGTCGGAGCGGCGGGCGTGTTCGGTATGGTGCTGGACTCGTTCCTCGGCGCGACGGTACAAGGAGTACGGGCGTGGTTGGACAACGACGCGGTCAATCTCGCAGCGACAGCCAGCGGCGCGGTGGTGGCAGCCGTCGTCCGGCAGCTCTGCTGCTCATCGCCGTGACATTCCAAGTCTCCTTGTGACCGCGATGTCCGCCCGCTGGGATGCGGTTGTTGTCGGCGCCGGCCCGGCAGGCTCGGCGAGCGCACTCTTACTGGCACGCGCGGGCGCGCGCGTGCTGCTGCTCGACCGCGCGCACTTCCCTCGCGAGAAGCCGTGCTCCGAGTACCTGAGTCCCGAATCGACCCGAGTGCTCGAGCGACTGGGCCCCGGCGTCCTGACCGCGGTCGCCGCGGCATCCCCTGCGCATCTCACCGGAATGAAGGTGGTGGCGCCGAGCGGCAACGGAGTCACGGGGCGCTTTGAGACGTTCAGCTTCGCGCTGCCGCGCGTGCGGTTCGACACGATTCTGCGCACCGCGGCGGAATCGGCCGGCGCCGTCGTGCGCGAAGGCGTGAAGGTCGACGGCCTGGTGTACGAACGCGGCGCCGTGGGAGGTGTAGCGGCGCGGGAAACGGAAAACGGGAAGCGGGAAACGTACCGCGCACGGGTCGTCGTTGGTGCCGATGGATTGCGGTCGATCGTCGCGCGACAGTTAGGCAAGGTGCACACGTCTCCACCGCACCGAATTGCGTTCACCGCACATGTTGCCGGTGCGTTGGGCGTGGGCGACGCCGGTGAGATGCACGTCGGGCGTCCGGGATACGTCGGCCTGGGTCCAATCGGCAATGGCGTGACGACGGTCGCGCTCGTCCTTCCGGCAACAGAAGCACGCCGGGGCGAGCAGTTTTTTGCCGAGCTGAATCGGTTCCCCGGTGTCGCGGGCCGGTTTCGCGCGCGGAACGTCGTGCGGCGCGTGCTGGCGACCGGGCCGTTCGCGCGTTGGTCGCGCCGCCCGATTGCGATCGGCGGCGGAGCGCTCCTCGTCGGCGACGCCGCCGATTTCTTCGATCCCTTCACCGGTCAGGGGATCTACAGCGCGCTGCGTGGCGCGGAGCTCGCGGCCGAGTGTTTGATCCCGGCACTCGCGGATGGTGGGTATGAACCAATCCCCACCGAGCAGCTGCGCGAATACGCACGCGCGCGCCGGCGCGAGTTCGCGGGAAAATGGGTGCTCGAGCGCGTCATCGGTCTGGCGGTGGGATGGCCGTCCCTGATCGAGCGGGTGGTAAAGCGGATGACGCGGCGGCCGGAGCTGGCCGATTTGCTCGTGCGGGCCACCGGGAACTGCGTGCCCGCTCGCGCCGTGTTCCAGCCGAGCGTCATCGCCGGATTGCTCTGGTGACCCGCGCCTCGCGCGGTGTCGAGCCGCCGCAGTTCCGTCAGCTCCTCGGACGCTTTGCGACCGGCGTGACGGTGCTGACGACTCGCAAGCCGAATGGCGAGCCGATCGGTATGACCGCGAGCTCGGTCGCGTCGGTCTCGCTCGATCCGCCTCTGGTACTTGTATCGGTCGACAAGCAAAACGACATGCACGCCGCGCTCGAGAGCGGAACGCATTTCGTCCTCAATGTTCTCTCCGCGGAGCAAGAAGCCTTGTCGCGCCGGTTTGCGGCCGATGAGACCGATCGCTTCCGCGGCGTCAGCTACAGGGAAAACGAGCGCGGCATTGCGGTGATCGAGGGGGTCGTCGCTCACATCGAGTGCGAGAAGCGCAGCGCAGTGCCCAGTGGGGATCACACCATCTTCATCGGGCTGGTCGTCGGTGGGGATACGACCGACCGGCGGCCTCTCCTCTATTATAGAGGAGGGTACGCCGGCCTCAGCCGCTGATGCGCACCGTCGATCGTATTCGCGTCCGCGCTCCATTCGCGACCGTGTTCGCCGCCGCCAGCACCGTAGCGCGCTGGCCCGCCATCCTCCCGCATTACCGCTGGGTACGGATGCTCGACGACGGCCTCGTCGAGATGGCGGCGTGGCGGCCGTTCGCCGGCGGCATCATCAAGTATCCAACCTGGTGGGTGTCGAAGATGACGGTCGATCGTGGCGCCGGTGAAATCCGGTATCGCCACGTGCGGGGTATCACGCGAGGCATGGACGTCGTGTGGCGGCTGGTTCAAGACGCCGATGCCATCGAAACGGAGATCGTCCACACGTGGGACGGTCCGCGCTGGCCGCTCGTCGGACGGTTGGCGGCAAACCTGGTCATCGGTCCCATTTTCATCCACGGGATCGCTTCGAGAACGCTCGCGGGAATCAAGCGCGCGGCGGAGGGGAGTGCGGCGTGAGAAATTCTCGTCGGGTTGTCATCACGGGCATCGGCGCGGTAACCCCGATCGGCACGACTGCCGATGGGCTGTGGTCGGGACTCGAGGCGAGGCTCTCCGCGGTACGAACGGTGAGTCGATTCGATCCGACACCGTTTCGTAGCCGCATGGCCGCCGAGATTCCGGATTTTCGCCCGCAGGATCATCTCGACGCGAAGCGCGCGCGCCGGCTCGATCGGTTCTCGCAGCTCGCCGTGACGAGCGCCGGTCTGGCGCTCTCGGATGCTGGGCTGGCGCCCCGCAAGGAAGACCCCGATCGCGTCGGCGCCATGATGGGGTCGGCGCTGGGCGGTGTCTCGTTCGCCGAGTCTCAAGTGCCTCGCTATCTCGCCGACGGACCGCGCGGACTCGACCCGTCGCTCGCGCTGGCAGTGTTTTGCGGAGCCGCGAGCTGCAACATCGCGATCCAATTCGGATTCACCGGCCCCAACGCGACCAACGCCATGAGCTGCGCGTCGGGCACGATCGCCGTCGGCGAAGCGTTTCACGCCGTCCGCGACGGACGCGCCGACGTGATGCTGGCGGGCGGATCTGAAGCACCGCTCGCGCCGCTCACGTTCGCGGCCTTCAGCATCATCCGCGCGATGAGCAGCCGCAACGACGATCCCGCGCACGCCTCGCGGCCGTTCGATGCTGGGCGGGACGGTTTCGTCATGGGTGAGGGCGCCGCTGTTCTCGTGCTCGAGGAGCGCGATCGAGCCGTCGCCCGAGGAGCGAAGATCTATGCCGAAGTCGTCGGCCACGCGTATACGAACGACGCGTATCACATGACGGCGCCGCGTCCCGACGGTCGCCAGGCCGCGCGCGCGATCCGGCTTGCGCTGTCCGACGGCGACGTCGAGCCGACGGAAGTCGGCTACATCAACGCGCACGGATCCTCCACGCCCCTGAACGACTCGACGGAGACGACCGCCATCAAGCAGGTCTTTGGCGAGCACGCCTATCGGCTGACGGTGAGCGGCACCAAGGGCTACTACGGCCATGCCCTCGGGGCGAGTGGAGCGATCGAGGCGGCGATCTGCGCGCTGGCACTGTCGCGAGGCTGGCTGCCGCCCACGATCAATCTGGAACGGCCCGACCCGAGGTGCGACCTCGACTGTCTTCCCGGAAGCGGCCGGACCGCCGCTCCAGCCGCCGTCGTTTCGAACTCATTCGGTTTTGGAGGAATCAACGCGGCGCTGGTGTTGCGGCCCGACGCAGGCACCCGGTAGATTGGCTGCGCTTTCACCCTCCGGAGGGATCGCGTGAATTCCCAGCAGCTTCGAGCGCCGATCGCCGAATTCGTCGGCACCGCACTCTTTGTCTTCCTCGGCGCCGGCAGCGTCGTCACGAATGCCGCGGGTGCGGCGGGGGGCGCGGTTGGCATCGCGCTCGCCCATGGTTTCGCGCTCGCCATCGCCATCACGATCACGATGCCGATCTCCGGCGGGCACATCAATCCCGCGGTCAGCCTGTCGCTTTGGCTCGCGGGCAAGATCGATTCGGCGCGGCTCGGTTGGTACGTACTCGCGCAGCTGCTCGGTGCCGTCGTCGCCGCGCTGCTCATCAAGCTGCTGTTCCCCGCTTCGCTCGTGCGCATCATGTCGATCGGCACGCCGCAGATCTCCGGATCAGTGAGTCTCCTCGGCGCCATTATTCTCGAAGCGCTGTTCACGTTCTTCCTCGTCAGTGCCGTGTTCGGAACCATTGTGATGCCGCGGACGCCGCAGTTCGGTGGATTTGCCGTCGGATTGTCGGTGCTCGTCTGCGCGTTTGCCGGCGGCGGACTCACGGGGGCGGTCATGAATCCCGCCCGCGCGTTCGGACCGGCGCTGGTATCGATGGATTGGCACGGCCAGGTGGTCTACTGGATCGGTCCCGGCCTCGGAGCGGCGGGCGCGGCAGCGTTGTGGCGCTACGTGTTGCTACCGAAAGACGCTACGCAGCTGTCGTGATGATGTAGGGGCGCAGCATGTTGCGCCTCTACAGTTGTTCGGCGAGATCCGGCGCGAAGTACGTCAGAATGATATCCGCGCCGGCCCGCCGGATGGCCGTGACGGATTCCCACATCGCCCGCGTCTCGTCGAGCATGCCCCGCTCCGCGGCGGCCTTGATCATCCCGTACTCGCCGCTCACTTGATACGCGCCGAGCGGCGAGCCAAAGCGCTCCTTGGCACGGCGGATCAGATCGAGGCAGGGACTGGCCGGCTTCACCATGACGATGTCGGCGCCTTCATCGAGATCGAGCTGAATCTCCTTCATCGCTTCGTCTCCGTTCCCCACCGCCATCTGGTACGACTGGCGATCACCGAACTGCGGCGTCGAGCCGGCGGCCTCGCGAAACGGTCCGTAGAACGCCGACGCGAATTTCGCGGCATACGACATGATGGGCACATGGGAGAATCCACCGGCGTCGAGCGCTCTGCGAATGCCTGCCACGCGACCGTCCATCATGTCGCTCGGCGCGACAAGATCGACACCGGCACGCGCCTGCGTCACCGCGATCTTCCCGAGCAGATAGACTGACGAGTCGTTGTCCACGTCGCCGTCGCGAATCACGCCACAATGGCCGTGGTCCGTGTATTCGCACAGGCAGACGTCGCCGATCACCAGCAGCTGCGGTACCGCGCGCTTCACGGCACGAATCGCCTGCTGCACGATGCCCTGCTCGTCGTGCGCCTCGGAGCCGGTGGCGTCCTTCGTCGCGGGAATGCCGAACAGAATGATTCCGCCCAATCCCAACGCCGCCGCGCGCTCGGCGTCCTTCACCAGTTCGTCGATGGACAGCTGAGCGACACCCGGCATCGCAGTCACGGGCGTGCGGAGGCCTTCACCATGCCGGACGAACAGCGGCCAGACGAGCTGGGACGGGACGATGTGCGTCTCCTGCACCAGACGCCGGAGCGCGGCGGTGCGACGCAGTCGCCGCATGCGGCGAATCGGAAATTGAGCCGAGCTCATCGGGCGAGTAAGGTCGCCGCGCCTTCAGCTTCGAGCAACCGTGCGACGAATTCTCCAGCCCGTTCGGGCCCGGAGTCGTCAATATCCGCAGACGCGGTCAGTTGAACAGCACCGTCCCGTTCTGTGACGCGGCCGTACAAACGTTTCCCGTTTCCCGTTTCCCGTGCAGCGACCCACGCCGCCACCGGCGCCTGACATCCACCTCCGAGCGCCGCGAGCAGCGCACGCTCCGCCGACACGGCGAGCGCACTCGCCGCATCATGCAGCGGACGCAGCGCATCCCGCGTCGACTTGTCGTCAGCTCGAATTTCGATGCCGAGCGCGCCCTGGCCCGGCGCGGGCATCACGTCCAGTGGATCGATCGGCGCGCCCTTCGCGCCGAGCCCCAGGCGCTCGAGACCGGCGATGGCGAGAAGCGCCGCGTCGAGACCTTCATGCTGCTCGACCTTGCGAACCCGCGTCGGCACATTGCCGCGCAAGGGCACCACCTCGAGATCGGGACGGAGGAAGCGCACCTGCGCGATGCGTCGCAGACTGGAAGTTCCGACGCGCTTCCCGGCGCCGAGATCCATCAGCGACTTGCCGTTGACGAGGGCTTCACGCGGATCGTGGCGCTGTGGCACGGCGCCGAGGGCGAGTCCGGGCGGCAACATGGTGGGAAGGTCCTTGAGGGAATGCACCGCGACATCGATCCGCCCATCGAGCAGCGCATCCTCGATTTCCTTGGTGAAGAATCCCTTCCCTTCGAGCTCGTGCAGCGGGCGATCGACTTCGGCATCGCCTCGCGTCCTGATGATAACGATCTCAGCCCGTGCGCCTCCCCCGCTCGCAGCCAGCCGCTGTTGCACCCATTGCGCCTGCCACCGCGCCAGATCACTCCCGCGGGTTCCGATCTTCACGCAAAACGCCGGACGAGGGATTCGACAAGACCGGGGATGGTGTGCGGTTCCGCTTCCATGACGTCGCGCAGGCCCAGCTCGCGCGCGGTCGCGCCCGTGATCGGTCCGATCGTCGCGGCGACAAACCGTCCGGAGATCGCGGCATCGCGGCCGACGAGATCCAGGAAATATCGAACGGTCGATGACGACGTGAACGTGACGGCGTCGATGCGGCCGATCTTGATGTCGTCGGCCAGTCCGCGCAGGTCCGTCTTGGCGGGCACCGTGCGATAAACGGGAATTGACTCTGGGCTAGCGCCATGTTTCTGAAGACCGGCCGCAAGCGCGTCGCGCGCGTCCGACGCGCTCGGGATCAGGATGCGCGCATCCGCGAGAGAGCCGCTCTGCTTGGCGAGCGCATCCGCCAGCGCCTCGGCGACGAACTCGTCGGGCACCAGCGCCGGTACGACGCCTCGCTGTTTCAACGCCTCGGCCGTGACGCTGCCGATCGCGGCGACCGCGGTGGTCGCGAATACGCGCGGCGTGAGCCCCCAGGCGACGAGCCGATCGAACACGATGTGCACGGTGTTTTGGCTGGTGAACACGACCCACCGGTATGCGGAGAGACCCGTCAACGCGGCGCGCAACGCGCCGAGGTTTTCGAGCGGCTGGATGCGGATCACCGGAGCAAGCACCGCCTCGGCGCCGCGGGCTTCGAGCGCCCGCACCAGCTCGCCCGCCTGTTCGCGCGCGCGGGTGACCACGATGCGGCGTCCCTGCAATCCTCCGTCGCTTGTCATGCGCTGTTGCAATCTCACCGTGGCCCTACCCATTATCAACCAATGCTTCGCTCATTGCGCGCGGCGTTAGGCCGTTTTTGCGCACGCCGCGCTGCCGCCGCCCAGCGGGACGCCCCACAACGCGCGCTCGCGTGGCTCCGCCTCGGCTGCAAGGTCGCTCCCACCTTCGCGGATACGTATCCGGCGCTCGTGCATCTCTCGCGCGCGCTCGAAGATCGCTGGGGTGCGGTCGAAGCGGCGCGCGAAGCCAGCGTGCGGTTTCCCGATCACGCCGATGCGTGGATGCTGCTCGGCGAGGCGCTACAGATGGTCTTTCGGCAGGACGAGGCGCTGGGGGCGTTCGAACAGGCGCTGGCGCTGGAAGAGCGCGCCGATGCAGCGATGGCGGCCGGCATGCTGTACCAGCGCACCGGCCAGTTCGCCGACGCGGCGGCCCGCTTCGCGCGCGCCTACGCCGCGGGCGGAGGCGCGACGGCGCTCTGGCATAATGCGCAGGCGCTATATGAGGCGGGAGATCACGGAGCAGCCGACGAAGCGCTGAACCTCTGGGCGACTCAGGTCCCTGACGGCCACGCACGCCTGCCCGAGGCGCGGGCTGAGCTACGGGCGAAGGCTGCGGCGCGTCCGCAGGTACAGTGACACGGCGTAGCTGATCAGGATCACCGCCGCCACGACGTAGGCAGCGACCATGTAGCCGCCGTTCTGCGGCACCGTATCAGGCATGTCCCATCCCCGAATCCCCCGCCGTCGCCTCGAGCTGCTCGCGCAGAAACTCGAGTGCATAGCGTTGGATCACGAATCCCACGTACAACAGCGTGAACACGCCGACCGAAAACAGCCATGTGGCCAGCATGCTACCAGGCAACGATGGAGCACTCGGCTTCAGGACGATGGGCATGGGGTGCAGCGTGCGAAACATGTAGACGCTGAAGTGAACGAATGGCACCAGGCACATGCCGCAGATGCCGAGTACTGCCGCATAGCGAGCCCGGGTAGCCGGGTCACCCACCGCGCCCCGGAGGAGCAGGTACCCGACATATAGAAGGAAGAGGAACAGCGTGAACGTCAGGCGGGCATCCCATGACCACCACGTTCCCCAGATCGGTTTCCCCCAGATCGGGCCCGTCGTGAGCACGATGGCGGCGAACACGGTTCCGACCTCGGCCGACGCCGCGGCGAATCGGTCGAGCCGCGGATCCTTTAAGAAGAGGTAGAACACGCTCGCGATGCCCACCAATACCATCGCCGACTCCGCCCAGATAGCCGCGGGGACGTGCAGGTAAAAGATCTTCTGCGCGAGCCCTTGGAGCCGCTCGACAGGCGTGAACTCCAGCGCGCGCACGTAGACTCCAACGAGCAACAGCAAGGCGGTCGCCGTAATCCACCGTCCGACGCGCACCATCCTCATTCGGTTACCGTCTCGGGAAAGAGCAGCAGGGCGAGGGCAACGAAGACGATGTCATAGGCGGCCAGCATCTTAAGCCAGCCGGCGATATCGCTCAAGGGACGATCGGTGAGCAGCGCCCCGGTCGCGCGTGCCGCCCACATGAGCGGCGGAATCATGAAGGGCAACAGCAGCACCGGGAGCAGCAACTCGGCAAAGCGCGTTCGGACCGTCATGGCGCTGAACAGCGTGCCGACGGCAACAAAGCCAATTGTGGCGAGTGCGATGATGCCCACGAGAGGTAAGACGTACGGCAGCATCCGAACGTTGAAAAACAGCGCCACCAGCGGCACGCCGATCGCTTCGATCGTCGCTACGAACACGAGGTTCGCGATCAGCTTCCCGAGGTAGATGCTGCCCCGCCCTATGGGAGCGAGCAGCAGTCCATCGAACGCCTGGTTCTCGAGCTCCAGCTGGAACGCGCGGTTCAACGCCACGATAGCCGCGAACGTGAACGTCACCCACAGGATGCTGGGCGCGATGTCGACCGCCGCAACCGCCGTGCGATCCAGGCCGAAATTGAACGCGAGCAAGACTAGAATGACGAAAGCCGCGGCGGACACGATGCCCGTGCGGGCGCGAAACTCGACCAGCAGGTCCTTGCGCGCGACTCGCCATGCGTGCTTCGCCCAGTCAGGCACTCGGGGAGGCGCCTCCGATCGCGCTGCGATAGGCGAGTGCAATGTCGCGCGAATCACGGCCGGCCCGCGGCGCGAGCTGCACAAAACGGCCGGCGCGCATGAACGCGATGTCGGTCGCGAGCTCCGTTCCCTCTTCCACGTTGTGCGTGACGAGCACCGTGGCGCGGCCGGCGGCCGCGTGCTGCGCCAGCAGCCGGCTGAATGCTTCGCTCGCGAGCCGGTCGAGTCCGGTGAACGGCTCGTCGAGGAGCAGGACGCGCGGATCGTGCACTAGCGCGCGTGCGATCGCCACGCGCTGCACGAGACCGCGCGACAACGCGCGCACCGGCCGGTCCGCCTGCTCGATCAGTCCCAATCGTTTCAGAAGATCCGGCGGCGCTTGCACGTCATACAGCGACGCCCAAAACCGCAGATTCTCGCGCACAGTGAGCTGCCCATAGAGCTGCGGTTGATGGCCGATCCAGCCGACGGCGCGCCGCCCTCCTTCGACCTGCACGCGTCCACGCTGCGGCCGAATGAGACCGGCCAGGACTTTGAGAAGCGTAGTCTTCCCGGCGCCGTTCGGGCCGAAGACTGCGAGTGTTTGACCGGGTTGTACGGTGAACGAAACGCCGTCGAGGGCCCGAACGGGGGGGGAACCAAAAGCGTGATGCAGTCCCTCAGCCAGCAGCATCGATCGCTGCTGCGAGCTCGCTCAATTCGTAGGGTTTCACGAGGTAACGGCTGTGCCCGAGATCGAGGACGTTCATCAGCGGCTCCATGCTGACGTAGGCCGTCGTCACGACGACCGGCAACGTGGGGTTGGTCTCCCGAATGCGCTGGAGCAGGGCGATGCCGTCAGTATCGGGGAGCCGCATATCGAGGACCAGGACATCGGGCGCGAAGCTGCTGAGTTGGCGCATCGCCTCGGCGCCGTTGGGCGCGTAGGCCATCGCATATTTTCCCTTGAAGAAGCGCTCGTAGGAGTACCGCAGCGCCGACTCATCCTCGACAAATAGGACCTTGCGCGCAGCCATGGTGGGCCAATATAGGGTCCGCGGGGTACTGCGTCAGGACACGCCGGTCTCCAACTCGAACAGATCGTCGAGCTTCGTGAGCACGAGCAGGAATCGCAGCTCTTCATTCGCGCCGCGCAGGCACACGATCTGGCGGCGCTCGGCGGCCTTGCGCTGGATCAGCATCAGCGCGCCGAGGCCGGCGCTGTCGACGGTGCGCGTTCCGGAGAGATCGATGACGAGGCGGCCGTTCCCCTCAGCAAGCAGGTCCAGTACCTCACCGGCGGCGCGGCGGAACCCGGTGCGGGACTCGAGGTCGAGCCGCTCCGGCGCCGCCAGAGTCTTCTCCATCGGGCGCGTCGACATCAGCGTGTTCTCCACGGGCAGTAGTGACATAGTTCCTCGGGTCCGGCGATACGCCACTCCGATGCCACTTCCGCTAACACACGCCTTTGCAAGCGCTTGTCGGTAACCAGGTGAGCCCGCTCACGCCCGCGCCCTGCCGCATACCGAATGGCGCGGCGCAACTTGCTAGAGTCCCCCTCTTCCTTAATATCCCGTACCATGGCGACTGACCGGATCGAAACCCTCCTCGACGAGCAACGCCGCTTCACCCCGCCCGACAAGTTCAGGCAGCAGGCCCATGTCCACGACACGGGCCCCTACGAGCGCGCCCGACGAGATCCGGAAGGTTATTGGGCGGACTGGGCGAAGCAACTCGAATGGATCCGCCCCTGGGACCGCGTGTTGGAATGGAAGCCCCCACACGCCAAGTGGTTCCTCGGCGGCAAGCTGAACGCGTCGGTGAACTGCCTCGACCGCCACGTTCGCGCCGGGCGGAGCGGCCGTGTGGCGCTCATCTGGGAGGGAGAACCCCCGGGAGAGGTGCGGCGCATCACCTACGGCGAGCTGCACAGCGACGTGAACAAGTTCGCCAACGTTCTGAAGGGTCTGGGTGTGCGCCGTGGCGACCGCGTCGCCATCTATCTCCCGATGGTGCCGGAAGTCGCCGTGGCGATGCTGGCCTGCGCACGCATCGGCGCCGTGCACACCGTAGTCTTCGGAGGTTTCTCCGCCGAATCGCTCCGCGACCGGATCAACGACGCCGGCGCCAAAGTTCTGATCACGGCTGACGGCGGCTACCGCCGCGGTTCGGTCGTTCCCCTCAAGGTCAATGCTGACGACGCCATCACCGCGACGCCGAGCATCGAGCACGTCGTGGTGCTCCGTCGCACCGGTCAGACGGTCGCGATCAAATCCGGCCGCGATCTGTGGTGGTCGGAGCTGATGGCCAGGGCGGCGCCCGAGTGTCCACCCGAACCGATGGATGCCGAGGATCCGCTGTACATCCTCTACACCTCGGGAACGACGGGCAAACCCAAAGGCATTCTCCACACCACGGGCGGCTATCTGACGCACGTGTATGCAACGACGAAGTGGGTCTTCGACCTGAAAGATGCGGACGTCTTCTGGTGCACGGCGGACGTCGGTTGGGTGACGGGACATTCGTACGTCGTGTACGGCCCGCTCGCGCTCGGGGTTACCGAGGTGATGTATGAGGGCGCGCCCGATCATCCCAGCAAGGATCGCTTCTGGGCGTTATGCGCGAAACACGGCGTGACCGTCTTCTACACGGCTCCAACGGCGATTCGGGCGTTCATGAAATGGGGCGCCGAGCTTCCTGCGAAGCACGACTTGTCGAAGCTGCGGTTACTCGGCTCGGTCGGCGAGCCAATCAATCCCGAAGCGTGGATGTGGTATCAGGAGCACATCGGTGGCGGTCGCTGCCCGATTGTCGATACGTGGTGGCAGACGGAGACGGGCGGGATCATGATTACGCCGCTTCCCGGAATCACAGCCACGAAGCCCGGCTCCACGACGATTCCGTTCCCGGGCGTGGAGGCGGTCTTGCTCGATGGAGAAGGACAAGAAGTGAAGGTAGGCGGTGGGTACCTGGCGATCCCTAAACCGTGGCCCGGCATGCTGCGCACGATCTGGGGAGACGACGAGCGCTACCGGCAGGTTTACTGGAGCAAGTGGAAGAACACCTACTTCCCTGGCGACGGCGCGAAGCGCGACGACGACGGCTACTTCTGGATCCTGGGCCGCGTCGACGACGTGCTCAACGTTGCCGGCCACCGCATTGGCACGATGGAAGTCGAGAGCGCGCTCGTCGACCACTCCGCGGTCGCCGAGGCGGCTGTCGTGGGACGAGCGCACGACCTGAAAGGCCAGGCGCTCGCGGCGTTCGTCACACTGAAGGAAGGACGCCAGGCCAGCGACGCGTTGCGTGAAGAATTGAAGCAGCACGTCTCGAAAAAAATCGGGGCGCTGGCGCGGCCCGACGACATTCTCTTCTCTGCCGACTTGCCAAAAACGCGCAGTGGAAAAATCATGCGCCGGCTGCTCAAGGACATCGCCGAAGGGCGCGCCCTCGGCGATACGACGACGCTCGCCGATCCGGCCGTCGTCGCTAAGCTACGGGATCAGTACGAGGCGCAGGAAACGTGACACCGGAAAGTTGGAACGATGGAAGGTTGGAATGTGCTTTTTCGTTCCATCATTCCATCGTTCCGTCCTTCCGTCGTAGTCCCCACGCCGCAACCACCCATATCACCGTAATAATGAGCGCGCTCCCAACGCACCAGCGGCAGATCGCGTGAATGACGAAGACTTCGAGATACGTGAGATACAGCGTGAAGACGAAGCCGATCGTCGCCAACCCGAACAACAGCACATTCCAGCCCCGCTGCACCAGCGCCGCCGGCCATAATCCCGCCAGCGCGACGATCAGAATCACGACGTAGCCGATCACGCCATACAACGCAACCGGTTGCCCGAGAAAAACCGCCCAGCGGCTCGTCTGCACGACTTCGCACGCGCCGCTTGCGCCGCACTTGATCGCCCCACCGATACCGATGGCGTGCAACCAGAGATAGACGGCGACGAAGAGGCCGACGAGCGCGAGCAACGCGATCGCCTGGCGGTGTCGCATCAATGATGGTCGTGCGGTTGAGCGGTCTTCGCGAGTGCCGGTGTGTGGACGATCACGCTGTCGGCGAGATGCTTGAAATCGTCAGAGGTGGGTAGGCGCCGGAACGCGAGTTTCTTGCCGCCGAGAAAAAAGGTCGGCGTTCCGTCGACCAGAAGGCCGTCGCCCTCCTGGCGGCTGAATTCGATGCGCGAGGCGTACTTACCACTCGCCATGCAGGCATCGTATTGGTCGACGTTCAATCCCGCGGCTTTGGCAAGATCGTGGAACAGGCGTGCAGGATTCTTTCCCGTCTGCGCCCAGGCGTGATTATAGAACAGCTGATCCTGCATCTCCCAAAACTTTCCCTGCTCGCCGCCGCATTGGGTCGCATGCGCCGCGTACCGCGAGTATTGATGAACGGACAGCGGATAGTCGCGCAAGCGCCAACGCACCTTCCCCGTTTCGATCAGCTGTTGGCGAATCGTCGGCATCTGTATTGTGGCGAACTGCGCGCAGATAGGGCATTCATAGTCGACGTATTCGACGATCTCGATCGGCGCATGCCCCTCGCCGAGTGTGTAGCCGCGGAAGCCGTCGTCCACCACGGCGTGTGGCGGTCCCGCTGCGGCGGCCGTCGAGCCACCGCCGCTACGCAGCAGCACGAACATCGCGGCACCGAGCAGGACGGCCAGCGCGCCCAATACCACGTAAAACCGATTCAATCCTCCGGATCCCTCTGCCAAGGCTCCTCCTCGTCACCGTCATCGAATCGCAGCTCATCGAGTCGGTGCTGCGCATCCTCGACGATGCGGCGACTCTCGGCCACCTCGGGCGTGTCGTAGGTGCTGCGAACTTCGTAGTGGAATAGCTCGCTGCGGGCGTTGCCAAACAGTTTTTGCAGCTCGGGGGCCGCATCGAGAAGACGACCCGTTCTGTCCAGCTCTTGTATTCGCTCCGCCAGCGCCCGAAGCAGCGCAACCAATCGCTGCGCGCGTTCGGGCCCGTAGACTTCCTCGCTCATCGCTTCCTCCCGGAACACGGGAACCCGCGTCCCTGATGTGGCATTATACCACTTAACCGATTATGTTGCGGCGCCGTTTTTCACGAGGTTCTTCTAGCCCGAAAGGAAACCCCCTGCATGGCCAAAAAGCGTGGTGAGCCCCGGAAGTACGCGATCCCCACGAGCTTCGAGCAGGCACGCGACGAGCTGTTCTCGCACATTCTCCGCTGTGGAGTGCTGGAGGCCACACCCGAGCATCAGAAGGAATGGTTCGACGACACCCTGCTGTACCTCGCCGATCGTTTCGCCGACCTGACAGAGACTGAGCTGAACGAGCTACGCGTCTTGGGCGCGCGCTATTGCCGCCCCGTGGTCGCTCGGACCGCCCCCGTCGGCGCCGACGCCTGACGGCGGAATTCTCTGGGAAGGAAGGGCGCCCGCACCGGGCGCCCTTTGTATTTCTACTGCCACCAAACAGGGAACTGCCGCAGTCGCCATCCGGCGGCAACGCGGGCGCCGCCCGCCAGACCCAGCTCCACATACCAGCTGTTCCGGCGTCCGGGCGCCGCCTCGAGTCCCAGCAGAACGGCCAGCCACCCTTTGCCGGCCGATCCTCGACGGGCGCTGCAGGCGGCACCCAATCCCGCAAACAGGCCCATGCCGTTGCGCGCCGTGGGATTCACGAGTACCTGGAGCGTCAATTGGGCGCGACCCGCCGCATGGCCGTCGTCGCTGCCGCCCGCGAACGCCACTGCAATGCGCGTCTCGGTGCCCGGACGCCGCGCGATGCCGAGCTCGGCGCCGGCGAACGTGTGGCGCGCGGTCACGATCGCACCGCCGAGGCTCAATTCCGTCGCCGTGAGCTGCTGTGATTGCAGTGCCAGAAGGGGCATCACGAACAACAGGCTAGGCAATGGTGACGTCGTAACTGATCGCGATGTCGGGCGCGAGTGAAGCGATGACGGAGCAGTACTTTCCGATCGAGAGGTCCACCGCACGCCGTACCTTGGTCTCGTCGGCGCCCTCCCCCCGCACAGTGAAGTGGAAGGCGATGGCCGTGAAGCGACGCGGCTCCGTCTCACGGCGCGTCCCCTTCACGGCGATATCGAGCGCTTCCAGTTTGATGCGCTGCTTCTGCAGAATGATCACCACGTCGGAGGCCGTGCAGGTGGCGGCGGCGAGGAGTAGCGTCTCGACGGGGGACGTCGCCGTGCGCGAATCGCCGTCCACGAGAATCGGCGGCCGGCCCTTCCCTTCACCTTCGAACTGCAGCTGTTGTTTCCATCGCACCGTCACTTCGGCGGTCCGCGCCACGTCAGTTGCCTCGCCGCGTCGTCAGACCCACATAGACACGGTGGCGGTGTAACTCGTCCAGGGCGCGATACTCGATGAGCCAGTTGAATGTGGAGCGGTAATGCAGCTCCAAGCCGAGCGCGAGATTGGCCCAGAGATCGGGGCATTGCGGATCGGCGGAGCAGCTCTCGCGCCCGGCGATCGAGAACCCCACACCCAGATACGGCGTGGCGACCTCTTCATCCGCGGCGAACCGCCATAGCGCATCGAGGCTCCCGACGTAGGTGTTGGGACCATTGAAGACGCCGATCTCCGCCGATGGCCGCAGCCGAATCCGATTCGAGAACAGATTGCCCACGTCCAACGTCGTGCCGAGAACGAACTGACCGGCGCGGCGCAGGTCCGCCCCGCCGCGCACACCGAAGCCAAAGAGACCGAAGCGCGTGCCGCCGTGCGCCGAGCTTTTGGGAGGTACGAACTCCTGCGCGGTCACGAGCCTCGCACCGAGCAGTCCGATCGCCGCCATGATCATCACGCGCATCAGTGTACCCCCGCCGTCCGGCGTGCCGCGGTGCGTCCATAGTCCCAGATAGCGTACACTGCAATCGCCGCGGTGGCCCAGGCCAGACGCCGCACGTGCGGCGATTCCGCGATGGCGGCCACCAGCGTCAGGAGTTGCGCGATCGTCACCGCCTTGCCGCCGGCGCGCGCGGGCAGCGCGGTCGGCCGTCGCAGGATCCACGTCGCCAGAAATCCCAATGCGGCGACGAGATCGCGGAGCAGCACTCCGATCACCTCGTACCACTCGAGCAATCCGCGCAGCGCCACCGTCACGAACGCGACCGCCATGAACACCTTGTCGGCGATCGGATCGAGGACCGCGCCGACCCGGGAGCCCCCGAAGCGCCGGGCCAGCAGCCCGTCGGCGACGTCGGTCGCCGCGGCTGCGGCCACGATGGCGAGCTGCCAGAGCGGCGCGCGCACGAATGGAAACACCGCCGCGAGTGGAAAGCGCAGCGCCGTCGCGACATCGGCGGCCGTCATCGTCGGTTTCACTTGCCCCTGTCTACCACGCGTCGTACCTTCACCTCGTGGACGTCAAGCTGCTGAAACAAGCGGCCATCTTCCAGGATCTCGACGACGGCGAGCTCGCCCGCGTCGCCGAAGTGTGCCGCGAGCAGAAGTTCACCTTGGGCCAACACGTCTTCAAAGAAGGCGATTCGGGCAACCGGCTGTTCCTCATCTCGGATGGCGAAGTCCGGATCTCACGGACGATCCCGGGCTCCGGTGAAGAAGCGTTGGCCGTACTCAAACCGGGCTCCTGTTTCGGCGAGATGTCGATTTTCGACCGGTCCGAACGTTCCACCGACGCCATCGCCAACACCGGCTGTACGCTGATCACCATCTCCCGTTCCGATTTCGAGCTTCTCCTCGACTTCAATCGCGACATCGCCTACAAGGTTCTGTGGTCGGTCGTGCGGCTCCTGTCCGCCCGGCTGCGCGTGACGAACGACAATCTGCGGTCGTTCCTCGCGATGTCCATGTTCTAACGGAGGACCTCGTGAATTCCTTGACGCCGTACGCGGCTTTCTTCATGCGCCTGGCGGTGGGCGGGGTGTTCTTACTCCACGGCATCGCCAAGTTCGACCGCGGCATCGGGGCGACTGCGCAATTCCTCGCGATTCACCACATCCCCTTCGCCACGATTTTTGCCGTGATCGTCATGGCGATCGAAACGGTGGGCGCACTCTGCGTGCTGCTCGGCATTCTGACGCGCGCGTGGGCCGCGGTGATGGCGGTGGAAATGGCGGTGGCGATCGTCGCGGTGAAGCTCCCCGGACACCAGAACCTCGAGCTGGAAGCGCTGTTGCTCGCGGGTGCGGTCACGCTTGTCGCGCTCGGCGACGGGCCGCTCTCGATCGCGGTGCGGTTCAAGCAGCCCAGCAGCTAATGCAGGATTCTTAAGACCCCCGCGTCGGCGCCGGCGCGGAGGAAACTCTCAGGGTCCGTTGCAGGAATCGCGAGGCCCGTCTGCTTGCGCCAGCGTTTGGCGCTCGCCTCCATGTACTGTTCGAGCGAGCCCGCGGCCCATTCGGCGGCGTCGTCCTTCATCTGCCGCACGATTTCTTCCCAGGTTCCGACGTACGTCGATCCCGAAACCGTACTCACACGGTGCACGTCTCCGTCGCTGCTGCCATTGCCGCCCTTGTTTTTCATCCCCTGCAGCTCGGTGAGCAGCGTGCCGAACAGCTCGAGCTGCCGCGGGTCGCGGATCTGACCGTCGGGCCGCATGGCTTCGATCTCCGCGAGGACGAGGTCTTCGGGGGCGGCGTCGCCGGTGATTTCGTTCAGGCGATCGTGCCACGGAACGAGCTCTGGGTCGTCATCGGCGAGGCGGTACACGCTTTTCTTGAGCTCGACGAGCCGCCAGATGGCGAGCGCGTCGTAATGCTCCTCGGGCCCGGTGCGCTCGAGGTGAAATAGCGCGGCCTCGTACTCCCCGCGGTCGTAGAGCAGGTTCGCCAGATAGATCCGCGCTTCGCCAAGGCTGGGATCGAGCTCGAGGGCGCGACGCAGCCAGTGCAGGCTGCCGCCCTCGTCGGCAAGGCGGTGCGCGGCGTACCCGACGCAGGCGGCCGCATCCGCGGAATCGGGATGCGCGTTCAGCGCGACTTCAAAGAAGCGGCGTGCCTGGTCGAGGACTCCCTCGCGGAACAAGGCGCGGCCGATCTGCAACATCAGATCGTGATCGTCCTGGAATCCCAGCACGATCACGCGCTCGAAGCAGGCGATCGCCGCGCCGCGCTCGCCGAACTTCAGCAGGACTTCGCCGAGGCCCGCGAGCGTGTCTTCATGATCGGGATCGAGACCGCGCGCCTCTTCAAACGAGCGCCGCGCCCAGGCATACTCCTCGCGCGCCAACCGCGCATAGCCCATACCCACGTGCAGCTCGACGGCATGCGGGTACAGACCGAGCCCTTCGCGCAGAGTATCTATCGCGTCGTCGTACTGTCCTTCGTTGTAGAGCTGATGCGCACGTTCGTCGTATTCGTCGGAACTGAGGAACGGATCCGACATCGAACGGGACCCTCCGGGATGGTTGCGCTATGATAAGAAACGGCGAACGGTTACACAAGCGACCCCGGGCCGCTATTTTGACCGGCCATGCCCTCGGCATTCACTGCCATTCCGGACGGCTCCGTTACATCACCAGGTGGATTCACCGCCGCCGCCGCGCACGCCGGCCTGAAATCGGATGGCGCGCTCGACGTCGCACTGCTCGTCAGCACGACGAGCTGTGCGACGGCCGGCGTCTTCACCCGCAACGCGTTGCGTGCTGCACCTGTCATCTACGATGCCGATCTCTTAAGCGAGCGGCCGGGGCGCATCCGTGCCGTCGCGATGAACGCGCGCGTCGCCAACGCGTGCACCGGCGCGCCGGGACTCGAGGCCGCCCGGGCTATGGCGCGCTCCGCGGAAGAAGCGGCCGGACTGCCGCCCCGCACCGCGCTGGTGCTCTCGACCGGCGTGATCGGCATCCCGCTCCCCATCGACAAGGTGGGCGGCGGCCTGCGGCAGGCGGCGGCAAAACTGTCGTCCGGCGGCGGCATCGATGCGGCCCGCGCGATCATGACGACCGACACGCGACCCAAGCACTGCGCCGTCCGCCTGGAGGGAAGCACCGCTATCACGATCGGTGGAATCGCTAAAGGCGCCGGCATGATCCATCCCGACATGGCCACCCTGCTGGGCGTGATCACGACCGACGCGGTATCGGAGCCGGGCGTCCTGGGGCCATTCCTGCGCCGCGTAGCTGATCGGACCTTCAATGCGATTTCCGTCGACGGCGACACCAGCACGAATGACACCGTCCTCCTGCTCGCAAACGGATCGTCGGGAATCGACCCATCTCGCGACGGCGCCGTATGGAAGCATTTCGAGGAGGCAGTCACCGACGTCGCGCGGACGCTCGCGTTAGCCGTGGTGGAGGATGGCGAGGGCGCGACCAAGCAGCTTCAGATCCAGGTCGTCGGCGCGCAAACGGAAGCGCACGCGCGCGAGGTGGGACGCGCGATAGCGCGCTCGTCGCTGGTGAAGACCGCGATCTACGGCGGCGACCCCAATTGGGGTCGCGTGCTGGCAGCCGCCGGCGCGGCCGGCGTCCCGCTCGTCTCGGAGCGGATCACCCTCGAGGCCGCAACTGATGGTGGTTGGTTCACGCTGGCGACAGGTGGTGCGACGGCGCTCGCCGACATCGGGCGTGCGCGGCGCATTTTCGAGCAGAAAACCATTCGCCTCCGGCTCGACCTCGGATTGGGTCGAGCGGAGGCGGTGGTGTGGACTTGCGATCTTTCTCCGGACTACGTCCGGATCAACTCCGACTACACGTCCTAGCTTACGGCTTTGCCTTGGTCGTGTCGCGGGGCATGGCGGCCGCTTTGCCTTTGCCCTTGCGTGCACGATGACGACGAGTCTTGCCCTTCGTGCTATCGGCGCTCTGCGAGGCGCTGGTCTGCGCCTTCGGGGCGGCCGATGCCGCCGGCTGTTGCGTGGGCTGCTGCGCCGCGAGCGCGGGGGCTGCGACGAGAGCCAGCATCAGCAGGGTTTGACGAACCATGTGTTGCCTCGGGTTTAGGGACGTTCTTACGACCCTTTTGTCCGGCGCCGCGTCACAGCGGGCGGGACCTCGGCGGTCGGCACGTTTGGGAGCAACGCCCGGACACGCGCCAGGGCGTCGGCATGCGTGCGACCGCCCGCCCGCTGCAGCTCGTGATCGGCGGCGACGGCCACGTCCAGCAAACGCATGCCATGCAAGCCTTTGTTGTGCGCTTCCACGAGCAGATCGGCGGCCGAATCGGGATTGAAGCGGTGCGCCACGAGATCGGCAGCGGCGTGCAGGACCGGCCCCGGCGGCTCGTTCGGCGCCACGGTGAGCAGCCGCTCGACGATCGCGGGAGCGAGCCCACGGGCGAGTGCTGCCGAGACCGCCGCGACGTGCGCCTCGGGCGCCTGCTGGTCGGGCATCACCCGCCCGACGAGGACGCGCGCCTCACGCAGCTGCAGCAGGCTGCGGCGTACGCCATTCACCAGTCGATCTGTGGGAACGCCTTTCGCGCTTCCTTCGAGGGCCTTCTGTACCAGCGGTTCACTCGGGAGGCTCTCGGCCACCGCCGCCGCGATCAGCGAATCGATGGCCGGAAGCGCGGCTGGTGGAACGCGGCCCGCCAACCTGCTTGCCGCACCACCACCGTTTTGCGCGGCGAGCGGCGCCCCAACGAGCACGAGCACAAGCGCCACTCTCACCGTAGAGTCGCGTCGTCGTCTAACGACGCCTGCGCGGGTCTGACGATCAGCAGCGAGTTTTCGCCCCCCGCGCCGAACCCGTCGTCGACGTAACGGCCCGCGAGCGGATCGGGCACCCAGCGCTCGCCATCCACGACGAACATGTACTCGTGGGGTCCCGCGGGGAGCACCGCCGCACCATGCCAGATGCCGTCGTGATTCTCATCGCGCAGATGCAAGCTGCCCCGGCTCCAGTCGTTGAATGAGCCGACGACTTCGACCGATCGCGCGCCCGGGAAGCGACCCACGAACTGCGCGACGCCTTGATGCGGACCAGGTATCGGACTCCGTGTGGATTGCGTGGAGATCAGCAGGATCGCGGCAAGGCCGGCCGCCAACGCCAGTGTCCATGCCGGCCGCAACCGCAGAGTCACGGCGCGTGGCCTGGCCAACCAACGCATGAGTCTGGGCCCCGGCCGGATCCGTTCGGGCTTCAGGTCGTGAATGTCGGCCATGACGCGCGCGGCGACGCTGACTGCCGGCAGCGTCTGCAGAAGATTGGCCGCGCCCATCAGGCGCGCGTACGCCTCCCGCAGATCCATCGGCAACGTGCCGGGATCGCGCACGCCGTCGAGCGCTTCCTGCAACCCGGGATCGATTGGGCTCATGGCCATCATACCAGTTCCTCCAGCGCCGCCAGCAACGCTTCCCGGGCACGATGGACGCGCATCTTGAGCGTCGGAATTCGCGCGCCGGTCACGGCGGCCATTTCTTCGTAACTCATCCCTTCCACGTGTTTCAAGACGAACGCCTCGCGCTTTTCCGCCGGCAGCGCATTGAGCGCTCGCTCGACCAGCGCGACCTGCTCTCCCCGCTCCAGCGCCGCCCAAGAATCCGACGCGTCCGCTAGCGGCGGGGCCTCGCTCAGCGAGATGTCATTCGTCCGTCGCCGGGCGAGGTGGCTGCGGCAGCGGTTACCGGTGATTCGATAGAGCCAGCTCCGCAGCCGCGCCGGATCGCGGCACTGTGCCAAATGCCGGTAGGCGCGCACAAGACTCTCGGCGACCGCGTCCGCCGCCGCATCGGGATTCCCGAGCATCCGTGTGGCGAAGCGTAGCAATCCCGGCTCATACCGCCGGATGAGAATCCCGAACGCCTCCCCATCGCCACCCAGGACGCGGGCAACGACCTCCACATCTGACGGGGCGCCGTCGTTCACCATCTGAGTGACCCCCAGGGGTAGGGCTTCGTCACGGGTTTGCAACGGTTTCGCGCGCCGCACTCAGAAACGTCGAGGCGCGAAGGCCGCTACCTGGAACGCCGCCGGCGAACGCTTCGAGCGTCGCTTCGGCACGGCGGCGATACGAGGGATCGCCGGTCACTTCCGCGAGTCGCGTCAGCACCCGAGCTGCAACGGCGTTCGCGCCGGGCAACATGTCGTCGAACGCGTGCTTCGTCCGGTCGGCGAGTGCGGGGGTCGCCACGTCGGGAGCGGATGTCGGTAGCGCCGGAGCAGCGGTGTCGTAATAGCCGCCGAGCGAATCGGCATACCCCCGATCGAGCAGCGTGATGAGATCCATCGCGACGTCGAGGTAGCGACGCTCGCCGCTGAGCTGATGCGCCGCGATGCACGCGGACGCGACCTGGACCTGGTCTTGCAACAGACCATGCGCCGTCGTCGCCGCCGGTCCGAGCATCCCGCCGACGGAATGACGCACGCCCCAACCGCGCGCGTACGCGCGTTGCAGCAGTCCATCGAGGGCCGATTGCGCGCGCTGCTCGGCGCCATTTTCGCCCAATGTCGCGCCTGCAAGCAGCGCCGCCTCGATCACGTACGCCTCCTGATCCACGAACACGGCGCGCTCATCGGTCGATTCTTCGTGGCCGGATCCCCAGCGGAGGTCGCGTGCCAGCGAGCGCACCGTTGCGCGTCCCGACTCGCGGAATCGCGCCTCGCCGGTGACGACCCAGGCCTGCGCGAGGAGGCCGGTCAACGCCGCGCGCACGAGTCGCGGCGGATCTTCACCGGCGCTCGCGGCTGCCGTGTCGAGCATGAGATACAACGCGCGCCGCGCGACTGCCAGCGACACGGTGTCGCGGGTCCTGGCGTACTCGGTGAGGAGTAACGAGACCGCCGCCGCATGCATGACGCTGCCTGCCGCGGAGCGGGAACGAACGGCATCATCGAGCTCGCTTCTGACTGCCGCGATGGCGCCTTGAATCACCCCCGTCCGCAGAACGCCCCGGGACGCGTCATTCCCCGTGAGCATCAGTTGCCGCACCAAGGCGGCGTGCTGCACGATGACGGACCGCTGGTCATGATAGCTGCGCGCGACTTCCGGCAGCAACTGCTTCAGGCCGCGCCCCGTAACAGGATCGTCGGCGGGAAAATAGGTGCCGCCGAAGAACGGCGCGCCGTCGGCCGTGAGAAAAACGGTGAGCGGCCAGCCGTGCAGACCCGCGAGCCGCTCGACGGCCGTCTGATAGCGCTGCGCGACATCCGGCCGCTCGTCCCGGTCCACACGGATGGGGATGAAGAGCGCGTTGATGAGCGTGCCGATTTCCGGATCGGTGTAGATCGCGCGATCGGTCTCGGTGCACCAGCGGCACGCTTCGCCACCGACGTAGAGCAAGACCGGTCTGTCGAGCTTCGCCGCGAGGACGAATGCATCGCGTCCCCACGGCTGCCATTTGACCGGCTGGCGGGACGCGCGCGCGAGATAGTTCGTGGCGGAGTTGGCCATGCGATTGCTGAGCGGCCCGCGCTCGGCAATGCAGGCGGCGCCGAGGACGAGAAGTAACAGTAGGGAACGCACGTGGAGCGGTCTGTGCACCTGAAGAGTACCCGTCGCTTCGCCCGGCCGTTCCGCGACCCGTCTCGCAGGCGCCGCTATATTGCCCGCATGACACACGTCATCATCACCACCAAGGCGAATGGCCCGCTCATCGTCGAGGGGCCGGTGAGGATCGTAACGCCCGATGGCCGGGAGTTGACGCCGCCGCCGCGCAAAGACGGCAAATCGGCGGAAGTCGTTGTGCTGTGCAGATGTGGGGGCTCACAGACAAAACCCTTCTGTGACGGAACGCACAAACGCAATGGGTTTCAGGACGGCCAAGTTACCCCCGGCTAGCGGGACCATATTATGTTGTCTGGCGCTTTCAGGCTTCCCGTTCATCCCGTGCCCCCGAACTGGAGGAGCGACCGACAATGGCGAAGGGAAAGGCCCCGATGGCCGCGGATGAAGGTTACTGTGTGAAGTGTAAGGCGAAGCGGAAGATCTCGAACGCCCAGCAGGTGAAGATGGCCAACGGCCGCCCCGCGCTGAAGGGTGTCTGTCCCGTGTGCGGGACCGGAATGTTCAAGATTCTGCCGCCTGCCGCCGCCAAGTAAGCCCCGCGGTCTCTCATTGACGTGCCCCCGACGACACTGGTCGGGGGCGCGTTGTTTTATAGCGCATCGTGTAGCAGGCCGAGCCCACGTCCCGGCAGTAGTACGCCAGAATCTCGAGCTTCGCGTAGCGGCCGTCCGCGGTTCGTACGGCATACACGTGATGCTTCGACGTGAGCAGATGCGAGAGCATGCTGTACGCGTACCACTTTCCGATCCCTGGATTGGTCGTGTCTGCGCCGAACGTGGTCGCCTCGTAACCTGCAACCGGGACGTCGCTCACGGAATCGAAGCTCACGAACCCCAAGTCTTGCGCGCCCCCGCCCGCGGCCGTGATCACATGATTGCGCCGGAACGCGAGATCCCACGGTCCGGAATTCACGATTGCGTTGCGAGCGAAATCGAATAACTGCCAGCGGTCTCCACGCGAGGCATCCAGCGTATAGAGTCCGTCGCCGGCTGGTGCCGACGCAGAAGTCAACGTGTAGGGCGGCAAATCCGGCTTGACGAACGCGCCGATCAGGGGCGACGTGACGAGCAGGAGGAAGGCGCCTGCCAACACCCAGACCAGAATCGGCGGCCGGTTCAATCCTCCACCATGTATGGGTACCACGGCTCGCGCGGCGGCACGAAGTTCTCCTTCACCGCGCGGGCGCTCGTCCAACGAATGAGGTTGAGCAGGCTGCCGGCCTTGTCATTGGTGCCGCTCGCGCGGGCGCCGCCGAACGGCTGTTGCCCCACGACCGCCCCCGTTGGCTTGTCATTCAGGTAGAAGTTGCCGGCGGCATAGCGCAACGCCACGTCCGCCTCGGCCAGCGCCGCGCGGTCCTGCGCGAAGACGCCGCCCGTCAGGGCGTAGGGCGACGTGCGATCCACGAGCGCCAGCGTGTCCTTCCATTTGCTCTCTGGATAGACGTACAGGGAGAGGACCGGTCCGAAAATCTCTTCAGACATGGTGCGATAGCGGGGATCGTCGACCTGGATCACGGTGGGCTGCACGAAATACCCTTCGCGATCATCGCAGTCGCCGCCGAACACCACTTTGACCTTGGCGTCTGTCTTCGCGCGGTCGATGTACTGTTTGATCTTATCGAACGCCTTCCGGTCGATCACCGCACCCATGAAGTTCGAGAAATCGGCGGGATCGCCTACGCGCACGTTCGCCAGCATGCCGAGCATGCGCTCGCGCAGCTTCGGCCACAGCGAATCGGGGACGTAGCCCCTCGACGCGGCGCTGCATTTCTGTCCCTGGTACTCGAACGCGCCGCGCACGATGCCGGTGGCCAGCGCATCGACGTCGGCGCTCGCGTGCGCGAGGATGAAGTCCTTGCCGCCCGTCTCACCGACGAGACGCGGGTAGTCGGCATAGCCGGTGAGATTCGTCGCGACCTGCTTCCACAGCGTCTGAAACACTTCGGTCGACCCGGTGAAGTGAATGCCGCCAAGGTGACGATCGCCGAGGAGCCGCTCACTGATGAGCGTCGCGGGTCCGGGGACGAAGTTCACGACACCGGGCGGCAGCCCGGCCTCCTGCAGCACGCGAAAGACGAGGTAGTTCGAGTAGACAGCGGTCGCCGCGGGCTTCCACACGACGGTGCAGCCCATGATCGCGGGCGCGGTCGGCAGGTTGCCGCCGATGGACGTGAAATTGAAGGGCGTGATCGCGTAGACGAAGCCTTCGAGCCCGCGGTAGTCCATCGCGTTCCACGTCCCGCCCCCGGTGGGCGAGATCGGCTGTTCGGCGTGAATGCGATCGGCGTAGTGGACGTTGAAGCGCCAGAAATCGATCAGCTCGCATGCCGCATCGATCTCCGCCTGGAACGCGGTCTTGCTCTGTCCCAGCATGGTCGAGCCGTTGACCATCGTGCGCCAGCGAGTGGCGAGCAGATCGGCAGCCTTGAGGAACACCGCCGCTCGCTCCGCCAGACTCCGGCGCGACCAGTCGTGCCATGCTTCCCGCGCCGCGGCGATCGCTGCTTGAACTTCTTCAGGACCGGCCTGGTGCACCTTGGCCAGAATGTGGCGATGACGGTGCGGCATGACGGCGTCGGCCGTACGGCCGGTACGGATCTCCTTGCCGCCGATGACGATCGGAATCTCGATTTGTTGGCCACTCAAGTCTTTGAGTGCCTGCTTGAGCTCACCGCGCTCGCGAGTCCCGGGCGCGTAGGAGAGGATGGGCTCGTTGACGGGGGTAGGGATCTTCGCTGCGTTCATTCGGGAAATGTAACCGGGGAACCCCTGCGTGTTTCGGAGGTGACATGAGCATCGATCCGCGCACCCGTATCGGCCACGTTCATCTGACTGTCAGCGACTTGGATCGCGCCCTGAGATTCTACCGGGATGCATTGGGGTTCGAAATCACGGCTGGCTACGGGCCCGACGCCGTCTTCCTGTCGGCCGGTGGCTACCACCATCACATCGGACTCAACACGTGGGCGGGCCGTGACGCGCAGCGGCCGCCGGCGGGTACGACGGGGCTCTATCATTTCGCGATCCTCTTTGCCGACCGTGCCGCCCTTGCCGCCGCGGTGCGCAGAGTGATCGAGAATGGTGTGGCTCTTGAAGGCGCGTCCGATCACGGCGTCAGCGAGGCGGTGTACCTGCGCGATCCCGACGGCAATGGCGTTGAGCTGTATCGCGACCGGCCTGAAAACGAATGGCCGCGTGGCCCGGATGGCGCCATCCGGATGCACACGCGGCCTCTCGATCTGGAAGCTCTCCTCGCTGAGACTTAAGGGCGGCGGCTGTCGCCTTCTCGCTGCGGCGGAACCGGCAGTACGATCGTAAATGTCGTGCCCGCGCCGTGTCCCTCCCCCGAATCCACTCTCACCGTTCCGCTAAAGCCTTCGGCGACACCGCGTAGCTTGGCGATGCTCGTCGCCGTGCCGCTGCCACGCACGACGAGCTCGAGGTCCCTTCCTCTTTGATCGAGCTGCACTCGGACCCGCGTCGGCGTCTGGGCGGTCGCGTCGGCGGCATTGCGCACGAGGTTCACAAGCAGGTCGAACAGCGCATTAGGATCGCCCTTTAGGTACGTGGCCTCGAGCGCGGTCGTGAAATCCAGATCGATGCCACGATCGCGCAGCAGGCGTCGCTCCAGGGTGAGACACGACCGCACCACACGAACCGCATCGAAGCGCTCGGCACGCCCGCCCGCGCGTGCGCGGTCCCGCACCACGCGCAGGAACTCGGACGTTCGGTCGAGGTCCTCGAGCACCTCGCCGAGGTCGTCGAGGAGCGCGAGACGCCGGTCGGCGGCGAGATCCACCCAGCGGCCAACCGATTCCATCGCGAGCTCCAATCCCGCGCGGGCGGCAGTCAATGGGTTGCTGGCCTCGTGAGCAATCATTCCCGACGGGAGCGCAGCCGTTTCGTGCGACGCCGGGGCGTCGATCAGGCCGAGCGCCAGGCCGGCCAGCTCGAGCGCGAGCCGTTCTTTGCTGCGCCGTTCGCGGCCCTGCGGCGGTGGCGCCGGCGGGCGTGACCGCACCGGCGCGATCACCCACGCGTCGGATGTCGCTCCTGGCGCAGCGACCCACCGCGAGCCGATCGGAATCGGGATATTCCAACGCCGCAGCGTCGCCTCGAGATCGAAGCGCGGTGTACGCGATTGATCGCTGGTCGCCCGGGGAACGGCCTCGTGCTCGCCGGTCACCTCCCACAGGGTGACCGGCTGGCCGATGACCGCACTTGCTTGACGGAGTACTTCGCCTGCGTCCAAAATCTCCTCCATCGATATCCCCAAGGCTCACAGGGAGATCAGGTGGGGGCGCACCCTAGAGATGTGGGTTGCTGCCCGGCCCGTCAAGCGGTACTGTGGGTTTTATGACCACGCCTGCATCGTATCCACCGCGGCCGTCGACAGGCCGCTCGTCATTTGCCGTCGCCATGAAGGATTACACGTTCGTCCGGCCCGGGATCGCAGTGACGATCAGCGCCGTCACGTTGACGCTTTCGCTGGTCATTGGCCTGTGGCTGATTTTCTCACTCAGCGAAGCGGCCGAGACCGTCTCCCGTGGTGCCCGTACGTCCGAAACGCTGCACCGTTACAATGCCGGACTCGAAGTCTGGCGCCAAATGGCGACCGGGACGGATCCCCGATTCCGCCGGGTCGAGGCCGTGGCGCAGCGCGACAGTCTGGGACGACGGCTGCGCGTCGAGCTCGCGGCTCTCGCGAACGACATGACCGACCAGCACGAGCACGCGCTCGTGCAAACGGTCCTAGGCGGTCTCACCAGCGTCAGCACGGGGGCCGGCACCGATGCGCGCCAGGCCATGATCGTGCTGCTCGCCAAGCAGGATTCCGCCATGTTCCGCGCGGCGCAGCGGTCCCAGCAGGCGGTGCTGCTCTCCGCCGTCCTGCTGGCGTTGACGATCATCGCGGCGGGCACGTTGATTGTTCCGATGGCATGGCTGTACGTCCGCTACAAGCGGGGCGCGACCATTGAAGTCAAAGTGTAGGCTCCCGTTATGACGGTCCGGCGAACGGACTCCGAGGCCCGCGCCCGTCGCGGGCCTTTTCCCACCATTGAAAGCTCACGCGAACGCGAGCGGCTGCGGACCGTCGTGTTGCCGGCCCACGACGACCTCGCCTCCCTGGTCGCCGACCGTATCGTGGAAGTCGTCGACCGCGCGACGCGCGCCCGAGGCAAAGCGGTGCTCGGGCTCGCGACGGGCAGCACCCCTCTCGGTGTCTATAACGAGCTGATCCGCCGTCATCAGGCGGGGGACATCGATTTCTCGCGCATCATCACGTTCAATCTCGACGAGTACTACCCCATCGCGCCCGACAACCCCCACAGCTACCACCGCTACATGTGGGAGAACTTTTTCGAGCACGTGAACATCGCGCGCGAAAACGTGCATATCCCGGACGGCATGACCGCGCGCGATCGCCTGCCCGAGGCGTGCGCGGCGTACGAGCAGGCAATCGCCGACGCGGGCGGCATCGACTTCCAAGTCCTTGGCATCGGGAAGACGGGACACGTCGGATTCAACGAGCCGGGCTCCTCCGCCACGTCGCGGACGCGACTTGTCACGCTCGACACGCTGACCCGCAAGGACGCCGCTGCGGATTTCTTCGGTGAGGAGAATGTGCCGCGCGAAGCGATCACGATGGGTGTGGCCACGATTCTCGAGGCGCGGGAAGTCGCGCTGATCGCCACGGGCGAGCACAAGGCCGCCATCGTTTCCCGCGCAGTCGAAGGCGACGTCTCCGCCGATGTCGCCGCGACGTTCTTGCAGCGTCACGCGAGCGTGGCCGTCTACCTCGATCTCGCCGCCGCGGCCGATCTCACGCGCATCAAAACGCCGTGGGTGCTCGAGCAAGTCGACTGGACTCCGCCCCTTGTCGAGCGGGCCGTGGTCTGGCTCGCGGAACGCACCGGCAAAGCGGTGCTCAAACTTTCGGCCCGCGATTACGCCGAGCATCAGCTGAGTCCGCTGCTCGCCCGATTCAATTCAGCGGGTCCGATCAACGGTCAGGTGTTCAACCGGTTGCGCGACAAGATTCGCGGCAGGGCCAAGCTTCCCGCGCACGAGCGTGTCCTCGTCTTCTCGCCGCACCCGGACGACGACGTCATCTCGATGGGCGGCATTCTCCGCAAGCTGTGGGAGAACGAGAACGCCATCGTCGTCGCCTACATGACGAGCGGCAACATCGCCGTCTTCGATCACGACGTGCGGCGCCATCTGGACTTCGTGGAGCGTGCAGCGGGAGCGCTCAGTCTGGACACCGCCGCCGTGCAGCGCGCGCGCGCGGCCGCCGAGGCCGCCGAGAAGAAGAAGCAGCCGGGTGACGTGGACCTCCCGATGGTGCAGGATCTGAAGCGTTTCATTCGCGAGTCGGAGGCGATAGCGGCGCTCGGCGCGGTCGGTATCCCTCCGAGTGCCGCGCGGTTTCTCAACCTTCCCTTCTATCAGACGGGCGAGGTGCGGAAACGCCCGCTCGGCGACGAGGACATCGCGATCGTCAAGCGCTTGTTCGATGAGGTGCGGCCCAACCTGGTGTTCGTCGCCGGCGATCTCTCAGATCCGCATGGCACGCATCGCACCTGCAAGATGGCGGTCGAGCGGGCGCTCGCCGTTTACCAAGGTCCGCCCCCCGAAGTGTGGCTCTATCGCGGCGCGTGGCAGGAATGGGCACTGACCGAGGCCGACGTCCTGGTGCCGCTCTCCCAGGAAGAGCTGCGCGCCAAAGTCCTGGCGATCTTCCGCCATCAATCGCAGAAAGACACCGCCCCCTTCCCCGGCGGTCACGACGACCGCGAATTCTGGCAGCGGGTGGAGGCACGGAATCTCGAGACCGCCGCCCGGGCCGACCGGCTCGGGCTGCCCGAGTATTACGCGATGGAAGCCTATGTAATTCAGCATACTTAGCCGCAGATCGTTGCACCGCGCACCGGCTGTTCATTATGTTGGCCCCGCGTCTTCCCCCTTAGGAGGAGGCCAGCAATGAACGCAACGACTACAAAAGCACTCAGCTTGGCTCTCGTCGTCGCCGTTTGGACAATCGTCTCACATCTCGGGAAGCTGCCGCTGCAGCTGTGGCCCGTGATTGTGGGCCTCGCCTGCTTCGTGGGCGCCGGCGGCGGAATGATGGGACTCCAGAAGTCGATTCTTGGCAGTCTGTCCGGGGTAGTATGGGCGCTCGTCTACGGCTCCGTGGCCGGCGCGCTGGGACACTCGGAAGTAGCAGACGCATTGCTCCTGGGCGCCGCGGTGTTCGGCATGGTCTTGCAGGCGCGCGTGCCGTTGCTGTCGTACACGGCCGGCGCGTTCATCGGCGCCGCCACGGCGCTGGGTGCCCGCGCGGTGACGATCAATGGCGGCATCCGCGTCGCGATCGCCTTAGCGATCGGCTGTGTGCTGGGAATCGTGGCAGAACGGGTTGCGGAGATGATTGGTCGGATGCGGGTCGTTCCAGCGATGTCGAACCGCTGATCGCACGCTGCTCGGAAGGGAGCAAGGCACATGCGTCTAGGCTCACTCGCCGCCGCATGTGCCTTTGCCGTTTCACCGCTCGCCGCACAGGATAGCACCCGCAGCGCGCAAGATTCCGCGCCGCGGGTGTTTCTCGATTGCCCCGATACGTTCTGCGATTTCGACTACTACCGCACCGAAATCACGTTCGTGAACTGGGTCCGCGACCGTCAGTTCGCGCAGGTGCACGTGCTGGTCACCACGCAATCTACGGGCGGGGGACAACAATTCACCGTCGACTTTATCGGGTCCGAGCGGTTCGCCGGCGCGGCAGACACGCTGCACTGGATTTCTACGACCAGCGACACACAGGATGATATCCGCCGCGGCCTAGCCCGAACCTTCAGACTCGGATTGATCCGGTTCGTCGCCAAGACGGCGGTGGCGCCAAATATCGAGATCTCCTACAACGCACCGGCGAATGCCGCCGCACAGGTGCACGACCCGTGGAATTATTGGGTCTTTCGCGCGCAGATGAACGGGAATCTGCAGGGCGAGAAGACATTCAAGTTCCAAAACTGGTTCAGCACTCTTTCCGCCAATCGCGTGACCGAGGCATGGAAAGTCCGTCTTTCTATAAACCAGAATTACAACCAGAGCGACTTCACGATCACCACGTTCGATTCGCTGGGGAATCCATCCGGCGAACAAGTCATCACGAGTATTAGTCGCGGGTACGATGCGAGCGCACTGATGGTCCGAAGCTTGTCGACCCACTGGTCGGCCGGGGGCCGCGGATCAGTGTCGTCCTCAACCTTCCTTAACGAGAAGCTGGCAACTTCAATAGCCCCTGCAATCGAGTACGACGCCTATCCATACTCGGCATCAACGCGACGACTGCTCACATTCCGTTACGAGATCGGGCCGAAGACATTTCGGTACCGCGACACCACCATTTTCAACCGCGTAGCCGAGACCCGGTTCAATCAGCTATTGAATGTTTCGCTCAGTGTGAAGCAGCCGTGGGGCTCGACCGGTATCGCGGTGGAGGGCAGCAACTACCTGCACGATTTCCGGAAGAACCGCGTGACCGTGTTCGGCAACGGCGAATTCCGGCTGTACAAGGGACTCTCGCTCAATTTCGTCGGGAGTGTCGCGCTGATTCATGACCAGCTGTTCCTACCGAAGGCGGGCGCGACGGAGCAGGAAGTGTTGCTGCGGCGGCGCCAGCTCGCGACGTCGTATAACTATTTCACATTCTTCGGCTTGAGCTATACGTTCGGCTCGAAGTTCGCCAACGTCGTGAATCCCCGCTTCGAAGGCGGGGGCGGCGGCTTCTTCATCATCCAGTAATCGGCCCTACAAAAGACCAAACCCGGAGCCACGCGCTGCACTCCGGGCTGGTGAGGCCGGGCCAAGCGGCCGTCGACGCTTGGGCCACGACCTCTGCTCTTATTGCTGCGAATGTAGAGCCGTTTCCGCCTTGGCTTTGTCAGAGATCGGTCCAGCCACGTCCGGGAACTGTTGCAGCGGTCCGTCGAAAGGCGGATTCTTCAGACCATGATTCTCCGCGTGCGCCGGGGCGCCGTGGTCGGCACTCTGCTCGTTCTGGCATTCGCCGTGGCGGTGGTGCTCGCGGTGCAGGCCTATGGCGTCGCGCGCTATCACCGCGCGCAAGCGGATCGTGTGCTGCGCGACTACGCGGCCCTGGCGGCCGCACGCGTCGCCCAGCGCAGCGCCAGCGAGATCTACTACGCCGTCATTCCACCGTTGAAGGCGGTTCAGCACGCCTACGAGATGGCGCCACACGCGCCGCCGCCGGCACCAAAAGACCTGCGGGTCGACGAGATGGAGCATGAATTCTCGCTCAAGCCCTACATTCGCTTCACGTTCCGCATGGACTTCAAGACACATCGCCTGCAAACGGCAGGCGCGCCGTTGCCGGCCGCGGTACGCACCTGGCTCATCGACACACTTCCGGTCCACACGCGAACCGTCTACGACACGTCGTGGCATATGGGGACCGTCCTCGGGCGTCCTGCCGGCGAACGTCGCTATGTCGCCTATACCGTGCTGCGCGATTCGACCGGGGTATTGCGCACCGCACTCGGCTTCGACGTAAAGCCCGAAGTGTTACGCCCGCTGGTGGTGCATGCGACCGAGAAGTTTCCGTTGCTGCCGCGGCCGCTGACCGGAGGGGTGCAGTACGACTCGATGGGATCGATCATCATCACGGACCGCTACGGCTACGAGATCTATCGCTCCGCGGTGCAGTACACCTCTCCGTTCACGGCGCGCGACACCGTCGGCACGGACATGGGCGATCTGCACGCCCAAGCCACGCTGCGCGCCTCGGTCGCGGACCAGCTCATCATCGGCGGATTGCCGAAGTCCCGACTGCCGCTGATCCTCGGCCTGCTGGCGTTGACGGCCGTCTTGATCGGCACCGCGCTCGTGCAGCTGCGGCGTGAGTCGCAACTCGCGCGCTTGCGCACCGATTTCATCTCCGGTGTTTCCCATGAGCTGCGCACGCCGTTGGCGCAGATTCGCATGTTTTCCGAGACCCTGGTGCTCGGCCGTGTGCGTTCCGACGAGGAGCGGCGGCGCTCGTTGGCGATCATCGACCAAGAATCACGGCGACTGACGCACCTCGTCGAGAACCTACTGCACTTCTCGCGCGCAGAGCGTCGGACGGCGCACGTGACGCCCGAGCCGACCGCCCTCGCGCCGCTGGTGCAGGAAGTGATCGATGGCTTCGCGCCGCTGGCGGCAGCGAGCGGCGCGACGTTGTCGGCGGCCGTCCCCGGCGACCTCGTCGTGCCCGCCGATCCGGGCGCGGTCCGGCAGATGCTGTTGAACCTGCTCGACAACGCGGTGAAGTACGGGCCCGCGGGGCAGGAGGTGCGCATCGGAGCAACGCGCGACGACGGAGCGGCGCGGCTCTGGGTGGATGACGGCGGACCGGGCATTCCCGGACCCGATCGGGAACGTGTGTGGGAGCGCTTCTGGCGGCTCGAGCGCGACCGCGGCTCCGCGATCGCCGGCAGCGGCATCGGGCTCGCGGTCGTACGCGAGCTCGCGAGCTTGCACCACGGGCGCGCGTGGATCGACAATCCGGCGGCAGGCGTTGGCACACGCGTTGTCATCGAGCTCCCGATATGACCGCGTCCGCCAGTCCCATGCCCGCCAAACGGATTCTCGTCATCGAAGACAATCCGGATCTCGCCTACGGGCTCCGCAACAACCTCGAGATCGAGGGCTACGACGTCGAAGTCGCCAAGGACGGCACGAAGGGCCTATCGCGTGCGAAAGCCGGACAGCCCGATCTCGTCGTCCTCGATTTGATGCTGCCGGGAATGGATGGCTTCCGCGTGTTGCGGGCGCTGCGCGATGATGGACACGGCATGCCGGTGTTGATTCTGACCGCGCGCGGTGAGGAAGCCGACAAAGTCCGTGGGCTTCGGCTCGGCGCCGACGATTACGTCACGAAGCCGTTCGGCGTGCTCGAGCTGCTGGCGCGCATCGAAGCCCTGCTGCGCCGCACCGCCGCACCGCGCAAGAACGGTGGACCGCCGGCGCCGGTATTCGAGAAGTTCGGCGACATCGAAGTGCTGACGCCGTCGCGGACGGTGCTGCGCGATGGCTCGCCGGTCGCTCTCACGCCCAAGGAATATGATCTGTTGATCGCGCTGCTCCGGCGCGACGGCGCCTGTATCACGCGCTCCGAGCTGCTCACGGAGGTCTGGGGCTACAGTGCTGAAGTCATGAGCCGCACGGTCGATACGCATGTGGCCGAGCTGCGGCGCAAGCTCGAGCACGATCCCGCCAATCCCCGACACATTCTCACGGTGCGTAAGACGGGCTACCGACTCGCACGGTGACCGTGAGCGCGCAACAAGCCGAAACACTCCGGCGCTTGCATGTCGAAGGACCGATGCTGGTGTTGCCCAACGCCTGGGACGCCGGCAGCGCACGACTCTTTATCGAAGCCGGTTTCTCAGCGCTCGCGACGACGAGCGCCGGCATCGCGTTCAGCCTCGGATACATGGACGGCGAGCGGATCAGCCGCGACGAAATGCTGGCCGCCGTTGCACGCATCACCCGGCGAGTCTCGGTGCCCATCACCGCCGACATGGAGGCGGGCTACGGGCGCACGCCCGATGCCGTCGCGGAAACGGCGCGCCGGGTGATCGACGCAGGCGCCGTCGGGATGAATCTCGAAGACAGAATCGAACACGGTCCGCTCCTCGATTTCTCACTCGCCGTCGAGCGCGTGCGAGCGGCTCGCGTAGCGGCGGACAAGGCGGGCGTGTCGATCGTGATCAACGCGCGCACCGATACCTTCGAAGCACCGGAGATCCCGCGCGGCGGCCGGGTGGCTGAGGCGGTGCGCAGAGGCAACGCGTTCCGGCAGGCGGGCGCAGATTCGGTGTTCGTACCGTTCGTGGGCGATCGCGGCACGATCGAGCAGCTGGTTCAGCAGATCGACGCACCCGTCAACATTCTCGGCGCACCCAACGCGCCTTCACTGAAAGAGCTTGCTGCTCTGGGCGTCCGGCGGGTGACGTTCGGGTCTGCGCCGATGCGCGCCACCCTCGGCTTGGTGCGACGCATGGCGCGGGAGTGGAAAGAGAAGGGTACCTACGGGACGCTCGAGGCGTACGGCATTCCGTTCGCCGAGCTGCAGAAACTCTTCGGCGACCGCTAGTTCAATTCGACGTGCAGATGGTCGGCGGTGCCGACGTGCCGCTTCGTATCGAACCCCATCGACCAGAAATAGAGCTGCACACTCCAATTCTTCAGCGTGCCGCGACCCGTCGTTCGGAGATCGACCGCGTGCACCCATCCATCCGCGCCACGGTAATGCCGGCTGTGGAGCTTCTCGGGCAATCCCATGCGACCGTAGTCATCGGGCTGACGGCCCGTGTCGGTGATGAGAATATCCCTGTCCACGAGGATCGCGGTCGACAGGGCCAGTCGCAGAAGCGGATGAACGGAGGTGTAGTACGCGCGAACGGGAGCAGATTTGGCATGCACGCTCGCGAGATACAGTAACGAATAGCCGCAGTAGAACACGACCAGGGGCAGCGCCACCCATTTCGCCAGCGGCATCACCAAAGCACGCCCGCCCTTCCCTCCTCGTTTCGCAAACCTGCGTGCGATCCAAACGGCGTAGGCGGTCACCACGCCGCCGGTCAGGAATGCCGCCACCAGTACCGCCACCCACACCGGCGTTCGCCCGTGCTCGTAGATGAAAACAGAGCCGCGCACCAACACGACGAACGGCAAGGCGATGATTAGAGCGATCTTGAGGAAGGCGATCAGCGCTTCGCCCGCCAGCGCCTTCCATTCGGTCGGCGTGGACGGCGCCGCCTGCCGCCATTTCCGCCGCCACTCCTGCTGCGCCTCCTTCTTGAGGCGCGCCAAGCGAACAGCCACACCGTCCATGCGGAAAATGTACGTATCAGATTGCATCCGGGCTTCAACGTCATCAAACCGTCATCCAGTCGTAGGTGGGATCTCACGGATCGATGTGCAAAGCATCATGCTGGCGCCGTCTCTTTGAACAATCCCCCACCGGAGCGTTCCATGAGACTGCGTTTGCTCGCTTTGTCGACCGTCGTCATGGTTGTGTGTTGCACTCCAGAGAGCCCGCAGACGGTCGCGGTCTCCGCGGATTCGTCGCGAGTCCGATTCTACCAGGAAAAGCGCCCGGAAGGCTTCGAGATCGGGCGGGCGTTTCAAGCGCAGCAATCCCTCGATGTTACCGTGGGTGACATCCCCGAGGACGTCAGCACGATTCCTCCCGCCACTTCTGCAAACATGCTCATCCGCACTGCGACTGCGTCCATCGAGGTGGACTCACTCGAACGCGCGATCGCGGCAGTGAAAAAGCTCGCGGCGCGTCTAGGAGGCTATGTCGCTAATTCCGGCATCGAGGCGGGGAAGAACCGCTTGCGGAGCGCGATTTTGGAAATGAAGATTCCCGCCCCGCGCTTTGAAGAGGTGCTCACCGGACTCGAGCCGATCGGTAAGCTCGAATCGGTCAATGTCAGCGCCCAAGACGTTGGTGAGGAGTATGTCGACGTCGACGCTCGCATGCAGAACGCGAGACGGCTTGAGGCTCGTTTGATCGACTTGTTGGCAAATCGTACCGGCAAGCTCAAGGACGTCCTCAGCGTCGAAGAAGCGTTGGCGAGAGTGCGTGGCGAGATCGAACGCTACGAAGGACGGATTCGCTACCTCAAAGCGCATACAGCGACCAGCACCATCAGTGTGACCGTGCATGAGCCCGTTCCGGTAGTTGGAGGCCCAGGCCACACCGTGATGGGTGACGCTCTGCGGCAAGCATGGCGCAACTTTGTTGTGCTCGCCTCGCTCGGGGTTCAGTCCCTTGGAGTGGTGATTCCTCTCGGCTTACTTGCGTTCGCGGGTTGGCTAGTGACGCGACGCTGGCGAGTTGGCCAACGGGCTGCATGAACGTCCTCTTCCTTTATCTAGCGAACGGCGGAGGTTGACCCTTACGGTCCCATGCGGTCTCTTCGTCTCTTACCATCGCTCTCACTCAGGAGGCCGCTATGCCCGACACGATCCGGAAGCTCGACTACTACTACATCACGGCGCCTGACAAGGCGGGTGAAGGCGCACGCGTGTTAGGCGCGCTTCGAGATGCCGGCGTGAATCTGCTGGCCGTGCACGCGTTCCCGAGCGCGCGTCGCTCGCAGATCGACATCGTTCCCTCGGACTCCGCCGCGTTCGTCAACGCCGCGAAAGCGGCGGGCGTCAAGATCTCGAAGCCGAAGACCGTATTCCTGGTCGAAGGTGATGATCGTGCGGGCGCCATGGCCTCCTTGCTCAACCGGTTGGGCAGCGCGGGCGTCAACGTCACAGCGACGAGCGCGGTGCGGTCCGGATCCGGCCGCTACGGGGCGCTGCTATGGGTTAAGCCCCGGGACGTGAAGAAGGCGTCGGAAGCTTTAGGGGCTATGTAGGTTCAATATCGGGTATCAGAAAGCGACCCCCTTTGGAGGACATGAGTCATGGCGTCACGAGCTGAGCGGTTCAAGAAAGCCGCGGTGAAGGCCGCCAAGACGGCGAGGAAGTGGGCGGCGACCGCCGCACGCGAAGCCGACCGGCTGCTCGAGGAAGCGCAGAAGCGCGTAGAGACTGAACAGCGCCAGCGGCGGATCAAGGAAGCGCTCCGCCGCACCGGGAAGGTACTGAAGGCGGTCGGACGCGCGGCGATCGTGGCGGGGATCGCGGCGGGGATTGCATCGGCACGGGCCGAGAAGCGCGCGCGCAAACTCAGCAAAAAGGCGAGACGTTAGTCGGCCCGCTCGGCCCCGCTCAGCTTGAGCAGGCGGCTCCACTGCGCCGCCGTTACGGGACTCACCGACAGCCGTCCCTGCCTTACGATGGGAAGATCCGTGAAGGTCTTGTCGGACTTGATCTGCGCAAGTGTCACCGGTTGGGGCAACCGCCGATGCGCTTTGAGATCGATCACGACGAGCCGCGGATCTTTCTTTTTGGGATCCGCATACGGCGCGGATATGACGGTTGCCCAACCGACTACCGCTTTCTCGCCACCCGTGTGGTAGACGAGGACTTGATCGCCCGGATGCATGGCGCGGAGGTTCCGTAAGGCCACCGGGTTTTTCACGCCGTCCCAGACGGCTGTCTCTTCCCGCTCGAGATCGGCATAGCTGTACGCCGTCGGTTCCGTTTTGACTAACCAATAGTTCGCCACTGTTAACCCCGCGGTATGGCCGCGGGGTTGGCCACCCGCGCGGCCCAGTCCTGAATGGTTGTGGCCAGCTCCTGCATCACGTCGTCTTCCGACTTCCCAGTGCGCTTCGGCACCTTGAACGAATGATCGCCTTCGTCAATCAGATGCAGCGTCGCCCGCTCGCCGAGCTGCTGCACGACCCCTCGTAACAAGTCGAGCTGGGCGAACTCGTCGCGCGTGCCCTGCAGAAACAACATCGGCACCCGCACCGCCGACAGGTGCTCCGCGCGAGTGATCCCCGGACGTCCGGGCGGATGTAACGGGAAGCCGAGGAACACGAGTCCCCGTAGGCCCGGTAGCGGTTCTGTAGATTGTGCCTGAGACGTCATCCGGCCTCCAAACGACTTGCCCCCCGCGATCAACGGGAGTTCAAGCCCCTCGCGCGCGGCCGCAGCGACAGCCTCCCGCACTGCTGCTTCGGCAACCGCCGGCGAATCGGGCCGGCTTTTCTTTGCCTGCATGTAGGGGAATTCGTACCGGTACGTCGCGATGCCGTGCTGCGCGAATGCGCGTGCTGCCCGCTCGAGAAAGGCGTGGCGCATCCCCGCCCCGGCGCCATGCGCGAGCACCAGCAGTGCTCGCGCACCGGCCGGAGCGGTCAACAGATGGTCCATTTATTTCAGTCGCTCGTTCAACCGTTCCAGTACGCCTACCAGATTCGGCTTGAGCTCCAGGACACGGGCCACCGGGTCGTGCCCCAGCTTCTGCATGCGCTTCAGCGCATTCGCAATGGTGAAATTGCTGTTGTGGAGCTTGCCGTTGACCTCGTCCCACTCGATCGGCATGGACACCGGCGCCTGCGGCGACGGCCGCACGCTGTAGGGTGCGACGATCAACTGGCCGGCGCGATTCTGAAAGGCATCCACATACACTTTGCCTTCACGTTTGCTGATCGTCCGTGCCGTGGTCGCGATGTCGGTGTGCTGATCGGTGACGAGCCGGGCAAACAAAATCGCGAGCTGCAGGGATTGCGCGTAGGTGAGCTGCCGGCCGAGCGGCAGCATGATGTGCAAGCCTGATTTTCCCGTGGTCTTGATGAACGCCGGCATGGCGACGTCATCGCACAGTTTCGTCATCGTCTTGGCGAGGGTAATGACATTCGCAAACGGCGCCTCTTTGGGATCGAGATCGATGAGGCACCAGTCCGGGCGCGTGAGGTCGTCGATGCGGCTCATCCAGATGTGCAACGGGATCGTTCCGAGGTTCACGAGGTAGACCAGCGTCTCGACGTCGTTGCACACGAAGTATTGGATGTCGCGCTGCGTATCCTCGCTCCAGATCGGAATCGTCTGAATCCAGTCCGGCACAAACCCCGGCGCGTCTTTTTGATAGAATGACTTGCCGTTGATACCGTCCGGATACCGCGTGAGCACGACGGGGCGATTCTTCAAATACGGCAGCAACCACGGTCCCATGCTGCGGTAGTATTCGATGAGATCGCCCTTCGTGTACTTCTCCTCGGGCCAGAATACTTTGTCGAGGTTGGACAACTTCACTTCTCGGGGAAGAGGGACGGGGGAAGGGGGAAGGGTAAGGCCCTGCTCACCTTCCGCATGGTTTACCCTTCCCTCTTCCCCCTTCCCGCTTCCCGGCATCGTCACATCTTCGGGCTTCTTATCGTCGCGGAATCTGACGAACACTGATTGCCTTAAGAGTCCGTCTTTCGTGAACTCCTTGTAGCGAACGTCGCACACGAGCCGCGGCTCGACCCACGTGTGATCCGGTCCCTTGGGTAGCGCGCCGTGTTCCGGTGGATCGCACGGCGGGGTCTTGCGGACGAGGCTTTGGAGTGTGGCGCTGATTTCCGCCAACTCATTGCCGCTGAATCCCGAGCCGGCACGGCCGCAGTAGATCAGTCGGCCGTTCTTGTACGCGCCGACATGCAGCGAGCCGAATCCGCCGCGCGAGCCCTTGGGCTTCGAGAAGCCGACGACGACGAAGTCGTCGATGCGATCGGCGCGGATCTTCAGCCAGTCAGAGGACCGGCCATTGCGATACGGGCTGTCCGCTTGCTTGGCGACGATGCCTTCGAGCCCAAGATTCACGACCTGCTCGTAGAGCGCCTCACCATTCTTTTCGAAGTGCTCCGAATAGCGCAGCGGCCCGGTCGGCGGCAAGATCTTCTGCAAGATCTCTTTGCGCCTGATGAGGGGCAGCTTGCGAAGATCGTAGCCCGCGAAGGCGAGCAGATCGAACACGTACAGCGTCGCCGGCGCCTCGATCGCCGCACGCTTCACCTCGGCGCGCCCGGATAACTTGGCGCGCGCCTGCAGCTTCCCGAAACTCGGGTGGCCGGATTCGTTCAACACCACGAGCTCGCCGTCGAGAATCACGCCGTCATACGGGATCGCCTTGACCGCGCGCGCAATCTCCGGGAACGCGCCCGCGAAGTCGAGTCCCTTGCGCGAATACAGTATCGCTTCGCCGTTCTGGCAGGCCGCGCGCATGCGATAGCCATCGAGCTTCACCTCGAACAGCCAACCGGCCTTGGAGAACGGCTGATCGCGCGTCTCCGCGAGCATGAGCTCCGTGTCCTCAACCCGCAGGTTCCGCTTCGGCGCGCCGAGTTTCTCAAGCTCCTTCTTGATCGGCTCGGCGCGCTGCTTGGCGTTGCGGAGCTCGTCATTGGTGAGGCCAGACAGAACTGATTCGTTCGAGTACGGCTCGGGGGAGACGTACTCGTCACGCTCTTTGATGAGCAGCCACTCTTTCGGAGTCTTCTTGAGTTTGATCAGGGTCCAGCGGCCGCGCAGTTTGTAGCCGCGGAGCTCGAACAGGAGCTTCCCCTTTTCCAGACCTTCGTATGGGTCTTCGAGCGGAACCCACACGCCGCGGTCCCAGACGATGACCGTGCCCGCGCCGTAATTCCCTTCGGGAATCACACCCTCGAAGTCGCCGTACTCGAGCGGATGGTCTTCGACGCGGACGGCGAGACGCTTATCGGCTGGATTTGCGGAGGGACCTTTGGGGACGGCCCACGACATGAGCACGCCGTTCATTTCGAGACGCAGATCCCAATGCAACCGCGTCGCGTCGTGCATGTGCACGATCAACAAGCCCCCGGGTTTGGGGGCGGCTTTCGGAGCTACTCCCCCGGGCTCGGGAGTTCTGTCAAAGGCGCGCTTCGTACGATACGTGCTGAGCGAATCGGCTTCTTCGGAGCGGGCCTTCCGACGGGTGGGCATGAGCGCGTATCATACCCCACTATGGCCGCTCATTCCATCGGTTCCGCTACGGTGTCGTTTGGCCTCGTCTCCGTACCCGTGCAGCTCTACGCTGCCGGCGAATCCAAGGCCACCATCACGTTCAACTGGCTGCACAAGAAAGACGGCGCCCGACTCAAGCAGCAGTACGTCTGCTCCAAAGACGGCGAGAAGGTCGAGCGTGATGAGATGATCAAAGGCTATGAATTCAGCAAGGGCCAATACGTCACGTTCACGCCTGATGAGTTGAAAGCGTTGGAAGAGCGAGCCACCGGCGCGATCGACATCATCGAGTTTCTTCCAGCCGAGAAGGTGGACCGCATCTACCTCGACCGCACCTATTTCCTCGGACCCGATAAAGGCGGCGAGCGCGCGTACAAGCTGCTGGCCGACGCGCTCGAGAAGACCAAGCGCGTCGCGATCGGCCAGTATGCTGCGCGTGGCAAGCAGTATCTCATCATGGTCCGCCCGATGGACGGCGCGCTCGCGATGGAGCAGCTGCGCTACGCCGACGAGATTCGCGAAATCGCCGAAGTGCCGATTCCCAAGACCGAAGTGAAGAAGCCCGAGCTCGATCTCGCGATCAAGTTGATCGACCAGGCGGCGACGGAGGAATTCCACCCGGAGAAGTACAAGGACAACGTGCGCGAGCGGATGCAGGAGCAGATCGAGCGCAAGGTCGAGGGCAAGCAGATCACGGAGGAGCCGGAGGAGGCACCGAAGGCCAAGGTGCTCGACCTGATGCAGGCGCTGAAGCAGAGTCTGGAAGGGGAAAAGGCGGAGAAGGCCGAAGCCAAGTCAGCCGCGAAACAGCCCAAGCGCCGGAAAGTCGCCGGAGGCCGCTAAAGCATTATCTTGGGGCGACTCTTACCCCGAGGGTGAGCGGTGCAAGACACGTTCTCGACGACTGCGAATGCGCCGGGCCCGCTGTTTTGGATCATCTGCTTCGCCGTCGCGCTGTTCGAAATCGCCAGCATGTGGAAGCTGTACCAGAAGGCCGGCTACCCCGGTTGGGCCGCGATCATCCCGATTTACAATGCGATTGTCATGATCCAGATCGCGCGCAAGCCGGTATGGTGGATTCTGCTCTATTTGATTCCGCTGGTGAACGTCATCATCGCGATCATCGTCACGCACAACGTGTCCGTGAATTTTGGAAAGGGCGTCGGGTTCACGCTGGGACTCATTTTTCTGGGTCCGATCTTTTATCCGATTCTGGCGTGGGGTGATGCGGAGTATCAGCCAGCGTCAGGAACTCCCGTGCCAGCTTAGGTCCCATTCCTTTTTCTTCGTGCTTGAAGAAGATGTAGGCATCGGTCCAGGCCTCGCCCCCCCCGCCCCCCCCCAAGGCCTGGACCTTCTGCATCCAGTCCCGCAGCGAGTCTTCCGCATAGCCTTCGTCGCGTAGCCGCATGTAGCCAAAGTCGGCTGTTGCGACGAGCGGCGTGGTCCCTTCCTGCGTATCCGCGATGCACAGTGCGGTGTTCGTGCTCCGCAACAACTCGTAGACGTCGTCTGACCACCACGATGGGTGACGGAACTCACAGGCCGCGCGGACATCCGACGGCAACTGTGTGAGTAGATCACTGAGCCGCGCCTTGTCTTTCTTAAAATTAGGGGGTAATTGAAACAGCACTGCGCCCAGCTTGGCATCAAGCTTGCGAATCGTCTCGAGGAAGAAGCGGAGCGGGTCGTCGATGTTCTGAAGGCGCGCGAAGTGAGTAATGCGCTGTGGCGCCTTGAGAACGAATGTGAATCGCTCGGGCGTCGCTGCATGCCAACCGGCGACGGTTTTGGCGCTGGGCATGCGATAAAACGTGTAATTGATTTCGACCGTGCCCAATTGCTGGGCGTAGAACTCGAGCCACTTGGCGCTCGGGAGCTTGGGCGGATAGAAGCTTCCCTTCCATTCCGGGAAGTTGTAGCCGGACGTACCGACGTGGAGCCGCATGAGTCTAGCGGCAAAGCTAGTCTCACCATTCTTGATGGGGGAGTTGTCGCATGAAGAAGCTCAAGTTCACACTCGCCGCGCTGGTGTTCGTCGTAGCAGCCTGCGGAACATCGGCCGAGACCGAACGGAAGCTCGCTGAGCTCGAGCAGGCCAACGCACAGAAAGACAGTTTGATGCAGGACGTGGCCCTGAGCTCGCGGCTCCTCAGCGACATCAATGTCGAAATCGCGAAGGTGAAAGTGCGCGGGAGGCTCAATGTGTCGAGCGAGAGCCCGGTCACCGCGTCGAGCGATACACTGCTCGCCAAGCTGCGCTACGTCGTCACCCGCGTGCGGGAAACCGAGAGCCAGCTGAGTCAGAGCCGCGAGCACATCAAGAACCTGACCAACCTGTCGGACAGCCTCCGGGCGACGCTCGACTCGACCGCGAGCAACCTCCAGGCGGTGATCGCGACGCAGAAGCAGACCATCGACCTGCTCACGGATCAGGTCAACACCCTTACGGCGGAGAACGTGGCGCTGCGCGACAGCCTCTCGACCGGGTACTACGTGATCGGGACGAAGGCCGAGCTCAAGAGGAAGGGCATCCTCACCGAGCAGGGCGGCGGCCGCGTGCTGTTCATCCTCTGGCGGACCGGCAAGACGCTGCAGCCGGCGCGCAACCTCGATCCGTCGCTCTTCACGGCGATCGACACGCGCAAGGTCACGCAGATCCCCCTGCCCAGTGCGCGGGCCGAGTACCGGATCGCGTCGCTGCAAGACCTGTCGTACGTGGCTGAGGAGCGTAAACACAACAAGTACTCGGGGACGTCGAGCCTCACCATTACGTCGCCTGTGGATTTCTGGCGCAGCTCGAAGTTCCTCATCATCGTGCTCGAGGGGTCTTCGACGCCAGTGGCCAACCAGGAGCAGCCACGCACTTCTGAGTCACAAGCCGTGAGCCGCTAGCGACGTCTGCAACACTCGACGTGCAAGAGGCCAGGGAAAGCTCTCCTGGCCTCTTGTGCTTCAGGGTAGTTTGCATCTCATGTCTACAAGATGCCCGTGGACCTCCGACAACGCCCAGATGATTGCCTATCACGACACCGAGTGGGGCGTTCCGGTCCACGACGACCGGCAACTCTTCGGCAAGCTCGTGCTCGATGGATTCCAAGCGGGACTCTCGTGGGCCATCATTCTGCGCAAGCGCGACGCGTTCCTGAACGCCTTCGACGGTTTCAATCCGGAAAAAATGGCCCGCTACGATGCGCGTCGCGTTGCCAAGATCCTCAGAGATCCGGGCATCGTCCGTAACCGTCAGAAAGTACGATCAGCGGTCGGCAATGCCCGCGCGTTTCTCAAAATGGTCGAGGCGGGAGAATCGTTGGACGCGTTTCTCTGGCAGTTCGTCGGCGGCGCCCCGAAGCGCAACGCCTGGAAGACGCTCCGCGGCGTCCCCGCGGAGACGAAGGAATCGACGGCGATGAGCAAGGCTCTTGTGGAACGTGGCTTTCGATTCGTGGGACCAACGATTTGTTACGCCTTCATGCAAGCCGTTGGTATGGTCAACGACCATCTCGTGACCTGCTACAGATATCGAGAGCTTACTTCGCCCGCTCCAGGTATTGGCCGGAGCGCGGGTCCACGCGCACCTTCTCGCCGGGGCTGATAAACTCCGGCACTTGCACCGTCACACCGTTGGACAATTTCGCCGGCTTGGTGCTCGCGGTCTTCGTCGCGGTCTTCATCACCGGCGAGGTCTCAACCACCTTCAGCTCGATCACCGACGGCAGCTCGATGGCGATGGGGCGTCCGTCCAACCACTCCACCTGCACGACCATCTCCGGCTGCAACCAGGGCGTGTCCTCACCGACGGCCCGCTCGTCGAGTGTGAACTGCTCGTACGTCTGCTGATCCATGACGTGGACGCCACCCTGGTCCTGATAGAGAACCTGCATCTCCTTCGTATCGAGACGCGCTTCGTTGAGAAAATCGGTGGCGGCGAGACGCTGATCGAAGGTGTTGCCCGAAACGAGATTCCGAAAACGCACCTGGACGAACGCGCGCAGGTTGCCGGGCGTGCGGTGCGTAAAGTCCATGACCCGGCACGGCTGGCCCTCGATCATGAGGACGTGACCTTTGCGAATCTCTGTGGCTTTCATGGGAGCGGGAACTTAAACCGGCTGCCTTGGCACTCCAAGGCCCCGAGTGCTATCGCCTTGCTTGAACCGATGCCGTTTACTAGCGTGAGCAACCTCACACCTGTTTCGCGCGTCGGATTGCAGCTTTCCGCAGCATAGTGTCCACAATGTGTCGCAGGGGTTTTTAGCGTAACGCATTGTCTAGTAGCCAGATAGATGACCGGCACCAAGCTTGCCTCTCTCGTACGCGTAAGGGAGGGACGCATGATAAGGCCCATCATCCATCGTCAGCTGACTCGCGGCGATCTCGCCTGTCTGGTCGAGGAGATCGCCCGAATGGATGTCACCGAAGGTCGCGAGGCCGATCAGGCTCTTCAGGCCGGCGCCGTCGATACCGTCCTCGATTCTCCTGCCGCGCTCGAGGCCGTGTTGGGCCGCGGTGGCGCTCCCGCGCCTCTCCCCCTCACGCTGCTCTGGTACGTCCCCATCCGCGCTCAACTGCGAGTGCGTGGCGTGACCGACATTCTGCTCGCGGATTACGCCGCTACGCTGCCGGTCGTTTTCGCGACCTCGCAGTCGCGGACCGCGATCGCGCAAGCCGAAGACGGCATGACCGAGTGGTGGCGGTTCGTCGCCGCGTTGCCGCAAGGGACGGTCGCGCAGGCGGAAGCGGCGGCCGATGCCGCGGCACTGGCACTCTGGTGGGCAGGGTGTTTCCCGGAATGGGTCGAGCGCGGCAGCTCCGGTCGCGGCACGGTGCGCGCCTACGTGACGTTCGCCGGCCGGATGCTCGCGCTCGCCGCCGATCTCCTCGAGTCCTCCGCACCCGAAGAGGCGGCACTCTGCGCCCGCGCCGCCGATGCGCGCACCGAGCTGCATGCGGCGCTCGCCGAAGCCCGCGTCGAATACATCGGCGACGATCCGCACAGTAGCGAAAGCCGCCTCAACCGATTCTTGAGGCGGCTCGCCGACAACTAGCGCTGCTCTTTCAACGATTCGACGCGCTGCAGGTTGGTCACCGCTTTCCCGTACGTCCCTTCGATTGCCAACGCCGCGCGATACTCTGACTCCGCGGCGCGGTACTGACCGGTCCGCTCCAGCGCCATGCCGAGGTTGTTATGGAACGTGGCAACCTTGTCGTTGCGCTGAACAGCCCTCTTCAAAGGCTCGATGGCGTCCTGGAACCGCTCCAGCCGGATGTACAGCGCGCCGAGGTTGTTGAGCGCCCACACATCCGTGCTATCGAGCACGATCGCGCGCTGGTAGGACGCGATGGCGGAATCCGTCTTGCCCAGCGCTTCGAACGCACGGCCCTGAAGCCGCAGCGGCTCACTCGAAGTCGAATCGAGCGCGATCGCCCGCTCGATGTGAATGAGAGCGCTATCGGGCTGGCCACCCTCCAACAGGACGCGGCTCAGATTGAGCCGGCTCTTCACGTGCGTTGAATCGATGCTGAGCGACTGGACAAAGGCACTCTCCGCCTGCACACGATCGCCCGCCTTCCAAGCCGATAATCCGAGCATGTAGAAGCCCCACGGGTTCGTGGGCCGGCTCTCGGTGTACGTCTTGAAGAGCGCCGTCGCATCGTCATAGCGATGATCACGATACGCGGAGTCTGCGATCTCGAACGTGACGGGACCGGTGATGACGCGCGCCGGCTGCGCGCTGCTGGCCGGCGTGACCGCCACCGGCTTCGACACGACAGGCTCACCCGCCGCTGCCTGATTGGGCGTGCGCTCGTTACAGGCGGCGAAGGTGTAGGCTCCGATCACCGCGCTGAAGATGCCGGCCATGACGAGCACCGGGAAACGCAGCGATCGATTGGACGGATCCACCGAAAATTGATACGACATGGCTCCTCCGGGAGCAGGGTTCGCCCGGAGGAAAAGCATTCAGCAGACCACTACCTAAAACGTTGTAATTCAACGCCCTTTTTCACGACTGTGGTGCAACGAACCCTTTCACGCCGCTAGTTATGTGTCCCGTTGAACACCGAGCCGCCGCATGATTTTCAGGAGGCTCGCGTGATCCGAGAGCCCCAGCTCTTTGGCGGTCTTGGTGACGTGCCAGTCGTTGCGCTGCAGCGCCTGAATCACGATTTGGCGCTCTGCTTCGAGCTTCTGCACCTCGAAGGTGAGCGGTGAGGGGTGAGCGGTAAGCGGGACTCCTCCACGTCTATCGCGGATTTCGGGCGGCACAGCGGCGCGCGTAAGCTCGTCACTGTCTGTCGCGATGATCATGCGCTCCACGACGTTGCGCAGCTCCCGGATGTTGTTGCGGCGCCAGTCGTACGACATCAGCGCCTCGATGACATCAGGCGCGATGGCCTTCGGTCGCATGCCGAAGCGCTCGCAGGTCAACGCGACGAGATGCTGGACGAGGGCCGGCACGTCCGATAGCCGGTCGCGGAGCGGCGGCACGCGCAGGATGTGGGTATTGAGCCGATAGAAGAGATCCTCACGGAAACGACCTTCGCTCACCTCTTTTTCCAGGTCGCGATGCGTCGCCGCCACGACACGAGTGTTTACGTCAATCGTCTTGGTTCCCCCGAGCCGCGTGACTTTGCGATCTTCCAGCACGCGCAAGAGCTTGGCCTGCGCCGCCGCAGACAGGTCGCCGATCTCGTCGAGGAACAACGTGCCGCCACTGGCCGATTCAAATGCACCCTTGCGGGTGGCATTGGCACCCGTGAATGCGCCCCGCTCGTGTCCGAACAGTTCGCTCTCGACGAGCTCATGCGGCAGTGCCGCGCTGTTGATCGCGACAAACGGCCCTTTGGGGTTGGCGCCGAGGCGGTGCAGCTCGCGAGCGACGAGCTCTTTGCCCGTGCCGCTTTCTCCGACGATCAGCACGGAGCTGGGCACCGGCGCGACGCGGACGATCGCCTCCTTGAGCTTCGCGAGGGCGGGACTCGTGCCCACGAGCGGCGACTCGAGCCCGAAGCCGCGCCGCAGCAGGGTGACCTGCTCGCTCAGCCGGCGGCGGTCGATCGCGTTCTCGACTTCCTGCGCAACCCGCTCCATCGGTTCCGCCTTGTCGATGAAGCTGTACGCGCCCAATCGGATCGCCTCCGCGCAACGGTCGTAGTCGCCCGTTCCGGTGTAGACGATGACCGGCACTCGCAAGCCGAGTCGCTCGATGGATCGCAGGACCTCGAAGCCGTCCATTCCCGGCATCTCGAGATCGAGTATCACACAGTCGACCGAGTCGCGTGTCAGACTCTCGAGCGCGGCGCGGCCGCTTTTGGCCACCGTGGTCTCGTAACCGCGCAGGCGCTTCAGGTCGTACGCGTACTGCTCGGCCATGGCCGGGACGTCGTCGACGATCAGGACGACGGTCATTGGACCGGAATCTCCACGATGAACGTCGACCCCTTCCCCGGCTCAGTCTCGACCTTGAGCGACCCCTTCGAATCGAGGATCAGTCGCCGCACAATCGATAAACCAAGACCCGTCCCGCCGGGCTTTGTCGTATAGAAGTCATCAAACGCGCGATCGAGCTCCGATTTGCTCATGCCGCGGCCGGTATCGCTGACCGCGATCCGCACCACGCCGTTGCCACCTTCCGTAGTCACCATCACAGTTCCGGCTTTCCCCTCCAGGCTGTCGACCGCATTGCTCAGCAGATTCTCGATCACGCGCCGCAAGACGAGCGCGTCGGCGGAAACCGGCGGCAGGTTCTCCGCCAATTTCGTGCGGACCGTGCCGGAACCGGCCACGGTGTCTCGCACGACCGTGTTCACGTCGGTGGACCGGCGCTCAGATTGAGGATAGAGGCGCGCGTAGTTCGCAGCGAGCGTCTCGAGATAGCTGATGCTCGACTCGACCGTTCCCTGCCGTTCGGTGAATACCACTGGCAAGTCGGCGGGCTGATCGCGCGCGACCTGCGTCAGGTGCCGAAACACATTGCGAAGCGGCGCCAGGCCGTTCTTCACGTCGTGATTGACCTGCCGCGCCATATCCCCGATCGCGACGCGACGCTCCATGTCGCGAATGCTGGCTTCAACGGGACTACTGATCCGCGTGGAAAGCCAGCTGGCGAGCAGCAGGGCGAACAGCGCCGCGATCAGTACAGCCGCGGAGAACCAGAGGTTCACGTTGCGCTGTAGGGCAGAAAGAAATGCGTCGGAGCGCGTGACCACGATGCGCGCCTGCTCGACCTGGCCGGGGCCATCCGCCGCATCGACGAATGGCAGCGTGACCACCGCGACGACGCTCGCGGTGCTGTCTGCCCTCACGGAATCGCGCGGCAACGCGAGCGCGACGCCCAGCTCCGGATCGCGTGTCAATCGAGCCAGGAATGACGAATCGACGGCGACGCCGCCGACGAGCCGCAGGGTCTTGCCGAGCCGCAACGAGTCACTTGTGACGAGTGCGAGGAACGGCCCCTCGGCCGCCGCGGCACGGACCAATGCGGCCCCGCCGTGCGGAATCGCCGGTCCCAAGCGTTCGAATTCATTGCGGAAATGGCCGGACGAGACGACCCGTCCCTCGTCGTTCTGAATCTGGAGAAAATCGAGGCCGGCGAGCCGCATCGCGTTACCCGCGTAATCGAGGATGTAGCCGCGATCCCCGCCCGCCCCGCCCGCCCCGCCCCCCCCGCCCCCCCCGCCGCGGACCAGATCGGTCCGAAACGTGTTGTCGTCAGCGAGCGAAGTCTTGAGTGCCGCCAGACGACCCGCGATACGATCGGTCTCGCGCGCGATGTCGGCGCGGATGACACCGACCAGTGCATCGACGCGGCGTTCGTACTCGCCGGTCACGCGCCGCGACATCTCAGTGCGGATGCCGAGGCCAAACACGAGCAGCGGAACGAGCACCACGACGCCAAAGGCAGCGAGGAGGCGCGTGCGAAAACTCATTGATGGACGGTCCCGTCCTGGTCGACGGTCCAGCGGGCCACACCGCGCCGCGCGATCGCGGTCGCCCGTGTATCCACGAGCGCCGTAATCGTGGCCGCCCACGACGGCAACAAGTCCTTCGCGGCGCGGCACGGATCGGTCGTGATTCGGGGCAGCGCGATGACGTACCCCCACTCCTTGCCGCCCGCGACCGCGGCGCTCAGATCATCGGGCGCTCGCGCTGCGGTCGCTGCATGCGTCAGCGCGGCAAGCCGGCCGGCGAGCTCGCGGGCCGTCGGGTCGCTGCGGGCGTACAAGATGCGGCGCGGCGCCGCCCCTGCGGGGGCCGGTGGGGAGACGCCCTGCCCGCTTGCGGCTCCACAGCCACGCAAATCGAGCCACCAGAATCCGCCTTCAGCGCGCCGCGCCTCAGCACGCACCGCCTGTTCTAGACCGTCAAACCTGCTGCCGCCTGCCTCAGCGGTGACGAAGACGTAGGTGCGATCCCACGGCAGCGCGACGATGGCCAGGTTCGGCAACGTCGCGGCGTAATCGCGCAGCGCGCGGTCGCGGGTGACCAGCAGATCGACGCCGGCGTCCAGCAAGTCGCGCGCATCGCCGCTTGTGGGAGGGACGGGGGGGGCGAGCCGGAATACGAGCGTGTCGCCACGCTCGCTGTGCGCGCGAATCTCCTGCGGTGTCGTGGTAGCGCTCGTCGCCCAGTACCGGCCGGTGCCGATCGGCCAGCTCGAATCGG
>Ga0209283_10000031_pt1 | contig 59269 bp, 58 predicted proteins | sample CZO8metaG_2_FD_188354 | JGI IMG/M metagenome (GOLD analysis project Ga0209283, IMG submission 188354) | Vadose zone soil microbial communities from the Eel River Critical Zone Observatory, Northern California, USA - CZOApr15con2H1.8 metaG... | ecosystem: Environmental > Terrestrial > Soil >...
TAATGAGCGATGAGATTCCCAGTCTTACCTTGTTGGTGATTCCCGCCAGGTAAGCTAGTGTTGTGATGCTGTCGAAGATTCTTTCGTAAGGAGTCCCACTATTTTGAGGCATCAGAACATGATCTGTACACCAGACAGAATCGTAGCCGTTCCTATCAGCCTCAAGCGCTAGCGTACGTAGCGCATCAGTCGAAGAGGTCTCTCCATAGTTCGGAACGCAAATCCCGAATTTCATCTCGGACCCGCACCGAAGCGAAATAATGCTCCTTTTCTGGGCCGAAAGCTAGCCCGCAAGAGTTTCTTCGCGCTCTGTGCTGGACGAACTTTCCACGCCCCTTTCCCAATCCTTGGCCATCCGAACAAGCCTGCGGAGATCCTCGTACTCATCGACGATTAGCATCTCGCCATTGTCAATCTTGACCTTTAACTCGGCAAAGACTGGGGCAGATTCTCCGAGAGGCACTTGAGACCTCTCAATTATGGCAAGCAGCCTTCGGGCTTCTGAAACTTCACTTGAGAGAGACTTTCCCCGCGCCGCGGGCCTATTCGACCCTCTTCTTTTCTCGCCACCTAGTTCGTTCGATAACTGAGACTTCATTCTTAGTTTGCAAAGCTCACGTCCGGTAGATAAAAGAAATCGGCGCCCTGACCGAAACGAGCTCTGCTGAATGACCTGTCCCTAGACTCTGAAGGCTACCGCTAAACCTGTCTGCCAGTAAATCCTAAAGGCAACCAGGCCCACCCCGCCTGCCGTGAGCACCACCAAGGGTCTTGGGGAAGAACTTGCAAAAGTATCCTTAGAGACAGCGGCTAAGGAGAACGCAACTCATTCTGAGTTTAGACTAGTAAACACTAGAATAGAGGCTGTTGGCGTTATCAACGAGAACCCGGCCAGTGAAGAATCAAACGACCTCGGAGCGGGGATACGAGTCCTCTACAAAGACGCAGGCTGGGGTTTCGCCGATACTGACGAGTTGACTCCTGACAACATCAAGGAGACGACCAGGAAGGCCTTGGCTTTAGCTAGGGGAGCAGCTAGGATCGGGTCGAGAACCTCTTTCGCAAAAGAACCAGTGTACCTGGATACTTGGAAATCTCCACTGAAGAAGAATCCGTTCGATGTACCTACGGAGGCGAAGTACGAGCTTCTCCAAGAAGCCACCGGGAAGATGAAAGAGGAGGGAGTTGTGGCCAGAAGAGGTCAGATCATATCGACCAACATCGAGAAGTATTTTGCAAACTCAGAAGGGTCAAGAATCTACCAGGACCTGACACAGACTGGAGCATCGATCATAGTGGCCGTCAAGGGCCCTACTGGCATGCAGAGGCGATCGATTCAACAGTTCATCCTTGGAGGCTACGAACTCTTGGACGAAATGGACCTGCCAGGCCAAGCGCCCGTCCTTACGAAAGAGGCACTGGAACTTGCTCAAGCCCCAGGATGTTCAGAGGGCAAGTCGGACATCATCCTCAGCGCAGACCAAGTAGGCTTGCAAGTACACGAGTCCTGCGGCCATCCAATAGAACTGGACAGAGTCCTAGGTTACGAGGCAAACTTTGCTGGTAGAAGCTTCCTAACACCTGATCAACTGAGAAAACTACAGTACGGTAGTAAACACGTGAACATAGTGATGGACGCGACCTTGAACCATGGGAACGGACTGGGAACCTTCGGCTTCGATGATGAAGGAGTGAAGGCGCAGAGAAAGTACGCTATCAAAGAGGGAAAATTTGTAGGCTATCTAATGTCCCGGGAGACTGCGTCCAAAGTTGGAGAGAACAGAAGCAACGGCTGCATGCGCGCCGACACCTACAAGCTTCCGATAATTAGGATGACGAATGTCAGTCTGGAACCAGGGGACTGGGATTATGATGAGCTGATCGAGGATACGAAAGACGGCATTCTCATGGATACAAACTACGGCTGGAGTATCGACCAGAAAAGATACAACTTCCAATTCAACTGCGAAAAAGGATACAGGATCAAGAACGGTAGCCTAGGGGAAATGGTTAGGGGACCCGGATACTCAGGAATAACTCCCGAATTCTGGAACTCATGCGACGCTGTCTGCAACAAGAAGAGCTGGACACTATGGGGGACACCCAACTGTGGAAAGGGCCAGCCCCAACAGGTCATGGGGACGGGACACGGAGCCGCACCCGTCAGGTTCAGGAACATCAGAGTCTTCGGAGCCTCCTAGCCATGTCCCAGAGCAGCATGCAACACCAGACGCCTCTGCGTGAGAAGGCGCACCAGACTTTCGATATGGTTCGCGGGTTCGCCCGCGGGGCCGATGAAGTCGAGATTACACTGTCATCTTCGATTGGAGAACACTTGCGGTTCGGGAACAATGAGCTGGGCCAGTCACAGTACAGCACTAGCCATACCTTGTCAGTCCGGCTCGCTTCGGGCAAGAGACAAGCTCGGACGACGACAGGGAGGCTGGACAAGACCTTCATCGAAAAAGCGGTAGAGAAAGCGCTTAGTCAAGCGAAGACCGCTCCAGAAGACCCGGACTATCTCTCCATGCTCGGACCGCAGAAGTACCCGACCGTCAACCGGTACCATAAGCGGACAGTGGAGGAATCCGCGGAAGTGAAAGCTGGCTACGTTGGACACGCAATTGACCTAGCTAAGAAGAACGGGCTACTCGCATCAGGAGTCCTGACGACCAACGCTGACCAAGTCTGGATGTTGAACTCGTCGGGAATGGAAGCATCCTACGGGGGAACGACAGGATACTTCTCGCTAACCATGGATGCAAACAACGGCAATCAGACGGGATTCGCCATGTCCACATTCACCGACATTGCCGAATTGAAACCAGAAAAAGTTTCTGAAACAGCCCTGGAAAGGGCGAAGCTGAACAAGAACCAATCAGATATTGCACCCGGAAAGTTTGACGTGGTCATTGATCCATACGCGTGGAGCGAGATGCTATTTTTCCTGACTGTCTCTGCGAGTGCAGGATACAGTCCCGACTTTGGAATGAGACAGTACAAGGAGGGACGAAGCTACCTATCAGGAAGAATGGGGGAAAAAATCCTAGGAGATAACATCACCATTGATGATGACGCGTATCATCCAATGGGAACCGGTCCAACCTTCGACGGAGAAGGATATCCCAAGAGCAAACTAACATTAGTTGAGAACGGGGTCTTGAAGAACCTAGCCTCCTCCCGAATATCCGCTCACAGATACGGTGATGCAAGGCCGACAGGACACGAGTTGCCACTCCCGAACCCGCTGGGTGAGAGTCCAACGAATCTGACGATACGGGGCCAAGGAAGAACGAAAACTCCAGAAGAACTCGTCAAAGAACTGGACCGGGGCTTGCTGGTGACGCGGCTGTGGTACATTAGAGAAGTAGAGCCAAGAACAAAGACTGTAACAGGAATGACTAGGGATGGCACATTCCTTGTTGAGAATGGAGAAGTCAAGCGACCGGTAAAGAATCTGAGGTTCAACCAGAGCCTACTGGAGCTATTCAAGAACGTCGAGGAACTCACCGACCCAGTGAGAAACACATCATTCACGGGAGCGGCGCTGCTGCAGCCAGGGGTCCTAGCCCGAGACTTCAACTTCACAAGCGTATCTGTATTCTAGCGGAATGGTCTCGATCACGTAGTACTCGCTTCATGCGCTCTTACGACTTCGCCGGCGAGAGAATCACAACGGGGATGTCTCTCCTTGTCTTTTGCTGGTAGTCGTTGTAAGCTGGATACATCTTTGTGAGCTCCGGCCAAAGACGCTCCTTCTCCTCTGCCGTGGCTCTCCTGGCTACTATCTCCTTCTTTTCTCCCCTGATCTGGACCTGGGCCTCCGGGTTGTGCCTTAGATTTGTCCACCATGAAGGAGACTTGTCACGTCCACCGTTGGAAGCTACAATGATGAGCCGGTCACCATCCTTCAAGTAAAGCAAGGGCGTGGTTCTCTCTTTGCCACTCTTGCTTCCCGCGGTTGTGAGGAGAAGAACTGGAGCTCCTCTGAACTGGCCTCCAAGCCTTCCCCTGGAAATCTTGTAGAGGGCCACGTGGGCCCTAGTGAACAATCTACCAGTGTTCATCTGGAATTCCTCTGTTCAATCTACTCACAGTGGCACTGAATTATTCAGAGAACAGGAAGAGCATACGGATTATTTAGCATACGCTGAGAAGAAGATCTTAGTCCATGTATCTCAGTCGACATCGTCACTCAAATCGACCACTAGCGGTTTTAGAAACTTGAAGAGATCCTGAGTTTCGAGTTCCACGAGTTTGTTAGGGTCCCCCCCGCCTCCAATGCTCTTGGTGTTTTGGAGAACTTCTGGATCCAGAAGGACCCGCTGAATGTTATTGAAAGGTGGCACACCTCCCACTGGATAACCTGAATACTCTAGAACCTCGCTAGAATTCGCGAGACGCACGTCTCTGACTCCTAGTAGACTCTTGACTTTCTTGTAGCTGACCCGGTTCCTTGCGGGAAGAATGGCCAATACTGGTTTCTGATCGGAACCTATCATGACAATGGATTTCACAATTTTCTCTGCTGGGACTTTCTTCGAGGCCTGCTCAACCGTTTTGACAGGCTCGTCGAACTCAATAAACCGATGCCAGATTCCATTCCCGATCAGGAAAGCCCTGAGCGAGTCCGAGTAATTCGTCTCTGACAAACCTACCGCGTAGAGTCCTGCCAACTGGGAGTACTATTAGACTGATACAAGAAAAGATAGGAGATGCCCGGTTTGGACCGAGCATTTCTCTAGGAGAGAGGTGTCCTCTAGATGGTTTGGGTGCGCTGTTCTAGGTCCCGCATCATCTGGTCGAACTGGTCTTTCGTAATCTCTCCTTTGGCGTATCGTTGTCTGAGGATGTAGTACGACTCGTCTTGGTAGCGCCAGTAGCGGCGGGAACCATGCCATCTCCACGGGAAGAATAGCCATCGAACGACCCAGAATGCGGCAAAGATCCAAAATATCGCGAAGAACCCGCCGAAGGGGAAGAATGGGAAGTAATAGTAGCCAGCTGGAACTGGTCGAGATGTGAAGAAGAGGAAGGATAATGCACTTGAGACCGCGATTATTACGATGACAGCGATTATGCCCCATACAACGAATCGCCCTGGGTCTGCCCAGTGATTTTCATTCATACTCTTTCACCTCCAATGTCTTCCGAATCGTTCTCGTAACCGATATCGGATATACGATATCGGTAATCGAGATATAAACATGTGTTCGGCGAAGCCCAATTCGCCCTCTGACAACCATTGGTTTCGTATTCACCGAAGCAGATGCCGCGGGCTAGATCGCTTTGAATCCTGTCTGCAAGTCGTCGATAAGATCTTCACAGTCTTCTATTCCTACACTGACCCGTATCAGATTATCCTTGATTCCCTTCTCTATTCTTCTCTCTCTCGGGACGCTGGCGTGAGTCATGCTCGCTGGATGCTCGATGAGGCTTTCTACCCCACCCAGGCTCTCGGCCAACGTGAAGACCCGTAGCTTAGTCAGAAGTTTCTTCGACTGGTTCAGATTGCCTTTCAACTCGAAAGAGATCATTCCGCCATATCCCCGCATCTGACGTTTGACGATTTCTTTCTGAGGATGATCTGGAAGTCCGGGATAGTAGACCTGTTCTACTTTCGGCTGTTTGGATAGATACTCGCTGATGAGTTTGGCGTTTTCATTGTGACATTCCATTCTAATGGCTAGGGTCTTGATGCCCCGAAGAACGAGGAAACAGTCCAGTGGTCCGGGAACAGGACCTGTTGCGTTTTGAAGGAACTTGAGACGGTCCTGAACCTCACGATTACTGGTAATGGCGGCCCCACCGATCAGATCGCTATGTCCTCCCAAGTATTTGGTGGTGCTGTGAACCACAATGTCTGCGCCTTGGTTCAACGGGTTCTGGAAGTATGGGCTCATGAAAGTATTGTCGACTACTAATAATGCGTGGGCCTTCTTGCTGATCCGGGAGATGCGCTTGATATCTACAACCCGCATCAAGGGGTTGGTGGGAGTTTCGATCCATATCATCCGCGTGTTCTTGCGGACAGCGTTCTCTACGTTGTCCGGGTATCGCGGGTCTACGTACGTGAATTGGAGTCCGTACTTTCTGAGAACTTGCTCGAACAGGCGATACGTCCCGCCATAGATGTCATCTCCCGCTATCACATGGTCGCCTTTCTCGAGAAGCATGAGGACTGTGGTAGTAGCGGCCATGCCTGAGCTGAAGGCCAGACCGTACCTTCCACCTTCTATGACAGCAAGGCTTTTCTCCAGTGCATCCCGTGTTGGATTCGCGGTTCTGGAATAGACATATTTACCTTCGCGGCCGGGTTCTGCTTGCTGGTAGGTTGAAGTTAGATAGACAGGAATGGTGACTGAGCCAGTGGCCGGGTCCGGGTCCTGACCGACATGGATTGCCTTGGTAGCGAATTTCATGAATGCCGAAAAACCATGACGGAGAGATTTAACCTATCCGAGGCGTTAGGCGGGGGCTGTATTTGAGCGGGCCTTACGGATGTTTACCGTCACTGATACATCCTTCGTGTCCGCGTTTTCAACTATAAGGAACCATTTTCCTTTCTCCGTAGCAGTGAAGCGGAGTGTGCCTTTCTCAACGGCTTCCTCTCCTGTCTCGCTCCAGAATTCTTCGCCCACATCGAGGCTGTTCAGATTGTCCTGATCGAGAATGTACAGGTTAACCTCGCCATTGGCTGTGACTTCGCCAATCACCTCTACTCCCTCATCCAAGTCGATATCGTAGCTTGTGTAATCACCCTTCGGGATAGTTGGATTCTTGTTAGATTCCGGTTTGAACTCCGAGGGGTTCTGCATACTAGTCGGTTGACCAGACTTGATAGGCGAAGGCTTCGTCGGAGTCAGAGTGGGTGGGATTGGTCTTAACGGTGAAATATTGGGAGGGTTGAATTTGGCCGGTAGGTTCTTGGACGGGCTGACGGTGTTGGGTATTGACTTGGGAGGAGTGACTATCGGGGGATTGACCTTCACAGTGTTAACTTTAGGTGGGACGATTTTCGGTGGTTCAGGTTTAGTCTGGGATCCGAATGTTTTCGAAGGCTCAAATTTGGTTGTAGCTTTCGCTTCCAGTTTTGCGGAGGCTATGTGAGTGTGGGTGGAGGGTTTCTCCACTGATCGATCTCGATGATTTTTCGTGTCTAAGGCTGCTGGGTGATTTGTTGACCTTTTTGGTCCGGGATGAGTCGTCCCATTCCTGAGACTAGTTGGAGCTACTGTTGTTATTGTCAATGTTGCAAGTATGAGTAGGCCCGCGATAGTCCAGGAGAGGACCTGCAGAAAGGCGATTATTGTCAGGAGTATGCTCGCGACATTTCCCAGTAAGAGAACTGGTCTGGAAGCCATTCTACCCACCCTCAATCGGGGCCCTGACCCTGTTCCTGGCCTAGCACAAAGCTTCGCTGTAACGGAGGTATGACTAGAGCAGGCCCAACCGAATCTCCAGTCCTACAAGACCAAGAAAAGAGAGGGAGAGAAGAGTGATCGAGTTAGTCGTTGTCTATTGCTGGATCGCACTGCGTCCAGAAAGATGCCCACTCGCTCCATCATGGTCGCGGTGGAGCAGATCATAGTGGCTATTGCAGAGGTTCTTGGCACAAGTACTGCAGACTTGCGTTGCCTTCTCCGTGCAGCGCTTCTCATGCTCTTCCAACTCTTCGGGGCTGCCGAACCCTCCAATGTCGCCAACCTCCACTTCCTCACAGGTCTTGATGGCGGGAGTGGGAGTGAAACCGGGACTGGGAGTTGGGAAAGCAGTGGAATTCGGCTTTGCTTTCGCACTGATATGGGTCTTTGTTCTTGTCTTAGTACGAGTGTAAGCTTTTTTCTTGGCCTTCGGTCTCGTCTTGGATTTCATAGTTGACCATTCAACTAGGAAGAGGAGGTTGGTGATAGCCAGCGTCTAACCGTCATGCTGGGAATCCGGTAACAGTGGCCGGTGTCGTGGTCAGTGTTTCTTTGTATGGAATAATGTCAACCGGTGACCATGGAATAGTGGAACGAATAGGCTTCCTGCTGCAAAGAACACGATGACGCCTTGGACTACGAGCAGACTGGAGAACGATGTGTCCATGAGGAGATAGTTCCTGAAACCAACAGATGTCACCCCGGAAGGCATCCCAGCGGTAGTATCACTAAGCATTGCTACGAATTGAATCGTCGCCACTAGTAGTGCTCCCAGAGTGGCGAGTCTCGCTCTGTTCCAATTGGCCGCTAAGAGAGCAAGATCGAATAATACAAAGACTATGAGCCCATAGGCGTGTGTTGGTGCTGCGTTCCATAGCCACATGTCCGTGGCCAATATCCAAGTACCGAAAACGATGGATGCGAGCAGCGTTGCTGAGAGTAGTCCTCGAACAATTTTCACTCAAGTCCGCCTCACCCTCTAAACGTTCGTAGGCCTGGTCATACCCACTCCAACAATAGTATACCCGTTGGTATTGAAAGTCTGTGATAGCCTCAAGTCACTGTGCCAAGCGTTACTGGCCAGAAGCTAATGGAGAGGCAGCTTACTCTAAGCCATCTATTACGCGTTCACTCTCTTCCAAGTAGAGCCGCACAGGTTGCAGTTGTGAAAACTGTCGTCGGTCAAGCATTGGGCCACTTGGCCGCACACTGGGCAGCGATGACTGCTCGGGCTTTGAAGAGCTCGAATGCGTCCCGAGTAGTCATCCTCTATCGGGACATAGTGTTTGCCGATTGCAGGTGCGTCTTGTGAGTTCAGGTCATTGTAATTATGATTCTTCGACATCACCTGGTTCACCTTATTTGGTTCCTCGCATTGTAAATTAGCGCGCGGCTCTTGTAGATCTCCAGTTCCGTCACTATGGCGAGGCCCGCGATGTATCTGACCGTTAATGTTACTGGTCGCGTTTTTCGGGGTCTTACTCTCCTTGTCTGGTGATCTTCTGAGTTGGATCCTAGAGCACTTCGAAAGGCCGCGAAGTAGCCTGTTATGCTTCGCGTTATTTTCGTCCAATCTTCGCGAATCGACATTTCCTTTGTCACATCCAAGTTATGAGTAGTCGTCGGGTCCGGATCATCTTTGACCCGTTGTACGCCGGCATTAATTTCACCATGCTCGAAGGCTGATTTACGGCTGGCGTGCGCCGGTACACTCCTTATATCCACGCGGAGAGAGTAGTCCACCATTGAGAACAAAATGTTCGAACTGTTTCTCCGATTACAACCTGAACCTGAACACGGAGACCCCTACAATCACTTGAGCTGGAAATTTCCGGAAACTCGAATTTCGCTCTGGTGTAATGATGCCGCTGATATTCTGGAAATTGAGGCCGATGGGTTTGCGTCTTTCGAGGAGCTTCAGAAGGAGTTGGTCTCATCATCAAGAATGTCGGAGGGCAAGATCATATCCAAGACCTTGTGCCAGGACAAATTCCAGCTCGTCGCTCGGACCTGTATTTGTGGCAAAACTGGGACGCCTATTGGCCCCATTGTCCACAAAAACAATTTCATGGGTGTGCCTCCAACAGTATTGTTTGGCGGCTGGGAGTACCACCGTTTCGTCGGTTTCGACGACAATGACGTCAAAGGATTATTGAGAGGCCTAGATAAGATCGGGAAGACGGAAGTTCTCCACAAGAAATCTGTTAGTGAGAGTGTCACAGACGACACGTTTCTCTTGTCGCTGAGTAGCCTGTTCGGCCAGTTGACGGAGAAACAGATGAAAGCGTTACTGTCAGCCGTGGAGAGCGGATATTACGAGATTCCGAAACGAATTACGGCAGATAATCTCGCAAAGAAGCAGGGACAGCCGAGGAGCACGCTTGAGGAGCATATTCGTAAAGCGGAGAGTAAGATTGTGATGGCGATGACGCCCTACATGATGATGTACGCGAGAGTTCCGGGAACAATCTTCACCAACAAGACAAAGGCTGCAGGAGCAACCGTCGGGGCGAGGCTCATGAAAGAGCTGGTCGTGCAAACAGCAGGAAGAATCAAGAACAACTAGCAAGACCCGCCTGGGAGCGATGGCTCTCAGTCCCTGGGACTCTGTTTCGGTGGCCGAGAATATCTAGAAGCGATATTTTCGAAACTCGATATTATCGCTCTGCGAGATTACCGTTTTATCATGAATGCTCATACCCGCTGAATTCCCTCAAGCTCAAGGATGGCGACCCCGGTCAACACTGATGCCCCAGAAAACAGTCCCTCCCGACTGTCCCCGGAAGGGCTGTCAGGGAAAGATGCAACGGCGACATCACAAGAGTACCAAGTCTGATCCCTGGAATTTAGAATGGTACGAGTGCCCAGTTTGTGGGACGATACACTCGAGCCCAGCACGGCAAATAGACGAATAGAGCAAGTGGATGGATGCAGATTTCGCACGTTGAGATTAGAGTGGTCGAGAACTCTGAAGCTGAAGGACTAGGATCCGAAGAGTGAAGACTTGCCCTTGACTATGTCTACAACGCGCTCTACGCTAGCGGTAACAAAATAGAATCCGATGACGAACAGATAAACTAGGTGGAAGTTGCTGAGCCAGCCGTTGTTGAGGCTCACACTCAGCTGAGCGTTGGTACTCAGAGCAAGTAGTAGCAGGTAAGCGACTGTGAAGGACGTTGCTATAGCGGTCCGGAGGGGACCCCTCTTGAGAAAGTCATCTTTGCTCTCACCGTTTTTCCAGGAGAAGTTGAGAGTGAGCAGGAATGAGAACAAGGTGGTGGACACGATTCCAAACGAGAGAAGGGAAACAGTTGCCCAGCCTAACATTACCAGAGTAAAGGACGCTATTGACGCGGCTAGTGTGCTGATGAGGGCGATGGATACGTAGAGACGAGGAGGACTGAGGGCTATGATCTTTGAAGGCATGACCACTTATCACGAACATGTCATGCGACGGACGGCTATTACCTTAGGAGTTTGTTACTCGCCCCGGTTGGCCGGGGGTTCAGATCGGAGTACCCGACGGCTCAGGGGTCACGCCATCTTTGGATCCCTATGCCCTAGGAGAGCGATACGATTCGCAACTAGCCTAGTCGCGGAAAGATCTAGTTGTTCCCTTCGTCTTTCTTGGTGTTGGATTCTAGCTGGGATCTTCCTGCGTCGGTGTTCAGTCGAATGGCAGATTATGATCTTTCCTAAAGTATCCTTTACGCCAAGCGACACCGACCATTCCTGTCAGACCTACTAGTGCGAGTCCTGCGGCTATCATCGGAGCGTTGCTGTTGAGCCATGTGGGCTTCACTTCGAAGCTTCGAAGACTCGAGGCTTCTCCTTGGATTGAGGAGTGGGCCGTTACGATCACACTGTAGGTTCCGATAGAATTTGCTGATGCAAGTGTCATTGTGCTTGTGTAGACACCGGCCGCTATTTTTGTCGTGGTCAGTTTCTGGGTGGAGCCGTCTGGCTTGATGACTTCGACTGTTAGCTGGAGATCTGAGGGTGAGGTCGGGAACCCGTTCTGGCTGGTGAGGATGAAGATTGTTGCTTTGTCGCCTGGGAAGTAGACTGTTCCCACATCCAGGGTGATGGCGAGACTTGTTCCTGTTGCTGGCCCGGTGGCGCTGACCCCTGTGGGTTTCACTTCGAAGCTTCGGAGTGCCGTCGCATCGAGGGGCCCCGTCTGGTGTACCTTGGCAACAATGGCGTAGGTCCCTAGCGGACCTGTTATTGGGATGTTGTAGGTTGCTTTGTAGAATCCCGTACCAATCGAAATCGCGCTTAGTGTAATGTTTGTCCCGTCAGGCTTGAACAGTGAGATTTGGAATTGACCATTAAGAATGTCTGAGGGACTGCCATTGAGGCTGGTGAGGATGTAGACTATCGCGTTGTCTCCCGGGAGGTAGACCGTTCCCGTGGCGATTGTTATCGCCAAGTTTCCGTTGAGTGTTGGTGTGACGGTGAAGCTAGCCGAGCCTCTGGCTCCAGCGAACTGGTCTACTGCCTTTACGAGGTGCGGTCCTGTTTGGGCCTGGGGCACGTCGAGTGTGAAGTTGAAGGAGCCGTTCTGGGTTATGGTGAAGCCGAGGAACATGTCGTCGAAGGATACGTCTATGTAACCGACGGGTCCTCCAAACTGGGAAGGCTGAGGCACCGGGAACCCCGAGCCCTGGACTAGTACTTTGGTTCCAATTGGACCGCTTGTGGGCGTGACTGTCAGCACTGGTGGTGGGAGAATGGTGATGATGCCACCGGTGGCATTATTGTCAGCGGGTGTTGGGTCCACTTCTCCTTTCGGCAGGAAGACCGTGGCGGAGATAGTGTAGTTTCCAGCTTGGACTCCTGTAGTGTCCCATAGGATGTTTGTGTAGAAGTAGGGATAGCAGAAGCGCGGAAGCGTACTGGAGGTGGGGCAAGCTTGGAGGAATATTCCATTGATCGTCTGTATAACGTGGCCGCTGTAGTAGCCGGTTAGAGTCACAGTTTCGTTACTTGCCCCATCGTTTTCAAGCTGAACTTGTATGCTAACGCTTTGAGTGGAGACCGCTATGCGTTGGTAAACGTTTATGGAAACAATGGAAACGTCGTGTTGGGGTTGTGGTCGGACCTGGACGATCTTACTAACAGTTCCAGTGAGGCCCGCGTTGTCGCCGACAGTCAAAGTTACACTGTAGTTTCCTGGGACTGAATATTGGTGGCTAGTGAAGGATCCGAAGCCGGTGAAGGAATTATCTCCGAAATTCCAAGACCAAGATGTCACGAAACCGTCGGGGTCCCTGCTGCTGGACCCTTCAAAGGTGACCGTTTGTCCAACAACTGGACTGGCAGGTGTGAACGTGAAACTGGCGACGGGAGGCTGGTCAGGGGGACCGCTGACTTGGACTACGACTGAGACAGAGTGAATGAGCGGGCCATTGGTCGCGGTCACAGTGATGTTGTAAAAGCCCGGGTTCGTGGAAGCGGTTGTAGTCATAGTCAGTGTAGAGGTGGCCATTCCTCCGGGAGTTAGGGAAATCGTGTTCACGCTGAGGGAGGGAGTTGGGCCGGAAAGTGGGAAAGAGGCTGCCAGAGAGACGGTGCCCGTGAAACCGTTAAAGCTTGAGACAGTGACTTGAGAGGTTCCTATACTTCCCTGGGGAATGTCGAGGAATGACGGACTTGCAGCGAGGTTAAAATCTCTTGATCCGAGGACCTGAACAGACATGGAAATCGATTGCGAGATCGTCGGGCCGTATCCAGTCAGAGTTATCGTGTAAAAGCCCGGCGGTGTATTGATAGTGGTCGTAATGATGAGTTGAGATGTTGCTGAACCACCTGTGAGTGTTACGTTGGCAGGGCTCAAGATCGCGGTGAGGTAGCCAGTAGGAGACGGAGCGATCACGGCGAAAAGCGAGACGCTCCCGCTGAAACCATTAACGCCTATCAGTGTGATCGTCGATGTGCCGTTCGAGCCTGCTGGAAGCGCCACCGGGAACGCTGTGGCACTCATGGTGAAGTCAGGTGGAGGTATAGCGACCGAAACTGATAGAGTGGTAACATGGGATAGCGATCCGCTCGTTCCGGTAATTGTAACTGTGTATGTGCCACCGAGCGTATTCGTGCCAGTAGAGATCGTGAGGGTGGACGCTACAGTTCCCGTTCCCGAGAGAATTACACTCGCCGGGTTCAGAGAGGTGCTAAGACCAGAGGGTGTAGAGGTGGCCGAGAGCGTTACAGTTCCGGTGAAGGTGAAGTTGGCCATTACTTGAACTGTGGAAGTTGTCGTCATTCCAGGTTGGAGTGTAAGAGCGTTGGGGTTTGCAAATAGGGAGAAATCTGCAGGAGTTATCTCGATGGTGACAACTATAGAGCGCGTAAGAGTACCGTTGTTCCCTGTGATCGTTGCAGCGTAGCGTCCTGGGGTTGTAGTCGTTGTCGTTGTGATCGTTAGCGTGGAGGTACCTGTCGTTCCAGCTGTCAGAGGAATCGTGTTCGCACTCAGGGAAACGGTTGGACCGGAAGGCGAGAGAGAAGAGGTCAATGATATTGGTCCACTGAAGCCGTTGATGCTGGCTACTGTGATCGTTGAACTGGCTGAAGAGCCCGGGAGAATGATGAGACTGCTAGGGTTAGCGGACATGGTGAAGTCTCGTACGGCTTGCACGGTGGCGACGATCGTAACAGAACGCGAATCGCGACCGTTGTAGTAGCAGTCGCTGCAGACAAACGTTCCTGTTATTGTTACCGAATGTGTGCCTGGTGACGTTGAAGAGTACACGCATGTTGTAGTGGATGTGCCACCGGGGGGTAAGCTAACACTTGCTGGACAGGACACTGCAACGCCTGTTGGAGCTGTGACGCTTAGACTCACCGGTCCTGATAGACCGAAGAGACTTGTCAGTGTTACTGTTCCGGTTGTTGAAGAGTTTGATGAGATGGAGACGGAGGATGCCGAGATACTAAAGTCCATGATGGTCACAACGAGTATCACCGAGTGGCTGAGAGAACCGCTGGTCCCGCTTATCGTCACGGCGTAATTGCCTGCGGGTCCGCCGGTACACGTTGGGTATTGGTAAGCGTAGCCATTGGAGGGGACGAATACGGTTGCGGTGTTCGTCAAGGTGCCGGAAAACCAGCATGACACTCCCGTAGGCAGCGTAGCGACCAGGTTCACATTGCCGGAAAACCCGTTGAGGCTGGTCACAGAAATGACAGTCTGCCTCTCTGAGGCTACTGGAATCGCTTGTGACGTCGGACTTTCAGAGATGGTGAAGTCGGCTGAAGAAGCCGAGTTCACTTTCACTGTGAGAATAGTGGTGTGGGATACCGAGCCACTAGTGCCGTTTACTGTGATTGTGTAAGACCCTGAACGTGTGGAATTTGTCGTGGTGACAGTCAGGACGGAACTTGCGTTTCCACCGGCGGACAGTGAAACACTGGACGCACTCAAGGTCGCCGAGAGTCCGACTGGTGACACCGCAGAAGATAGCGAAACGATTCCGTTGAAACCATTGACGCCAATCACAAATATGTTGGAGGTGGCCGCCGAGCCGGTGCTTATCGTGAGGATGCCAGGTTCCGCCACAATTATGAAGTCCGGAGTAGTTGAAGGCGACCAGAGGTTGGTGCTGGTCATGCGTGCAGACGCCTGACCTACGGAATGGTATGTGGGGTTTGAGAGAGAAGCGTCTTCCGAGAAGGAGACAAGTACGCCTGTGGCTTGATCCCAAGCCAACTCGAGAGATATGCTGTTCCCTGTCGGAACTGGGGGAGTGAGTGTTAGGCTGTTGACCTGGCGAAGGGCCCCCGCAACGAGTAGCGTGTTCGTGCTGTTCAAGGTAGGGGCACCGGGAGTGTTGTAAATCGGACTTCCTGCAGTAAGACCGGCGGCGAGTATCCAGAAGGTCAGATTTCCTAACCCGCTGGCGACGTTTCCTTGAATTGTGAATGTTCGGTCTGCTGTGCCGTTGGTGAAGGTAAATGTTTGAGCTGCGGTGATATTGCTTCCTGATACGCTTTCAACTGCTAGATGAATGGATCGTATGTTGAGAAATTCACTTATGAACGGGATAGGCGGAATGCCGGAAGGAACAGAGTTCCAGAACGCTGTCACGTTGCCGTACGTGACGGCGTCGCCGGGTTTCACACCCGGAGCATAGCTTACGGCCGAAGCTTGTCGAACGTAGAATGGGAGGAGGCCTCCGAGGAGAATTATTAGAATAATCAGGATGAAGCTTCGACGCTTGATAATTAATCCGGAAACCCTCCGGTGCAGGGCCTTATTCATATAGATCGTAGTAGGTGCAACTGAATCCCTGCACATAAGCATATTCAGTACAACAGAATCTGTTGTGATACAGCCGCCTTAGGATCGAGGTACAGCAATCTCCGGATTGCTCTGGTTGGCTCGGCGTGGGTCCGCGTGGTACCTGTTGGGGCTAGGGTTTCTTTCTTCTTACGACCACAGTTACGGATCCAATGACCAGCAGGGCGATTATTCCTCCGACGAGCACGTAGAAGAGTGTCGGGTCGAGCCCTAGAATCGTCGGAGCAGGAGCTGTGGGCTGGGCCTCCGCGGTGACCGTGACAGTAACCTGGGCTGTATTGGTTAGGCTTCCGCTGGTTCCAGTCACCGTGACGGTGTAAGTTCCCGGAGTGGAGGAGCTGAAAGTTGCAGTTGACGTCCCAGAGCCATATAGAAATGATTGCGGGTTCAGTGAGACCGAAAGTCCGGTGCTGGGAGACACGCTGAATGTGAGATCGACCCGGCTGTAGAAGGTGTTCTGCGCAGTCACGGTCACTGTTGAAGTGCTAGTACCACCTGAAGTGAAGCTCGCGGGAGTAGTGGCAGAGATAGTGAAGTCTGGGGTTGTGACCGCATAGACTGTGAACGTGACAGCCGCGGTCGGAGACAGTGAACCACTTGATCCAGTAATCGTGACCGTTGTTGTTCCAGCGGATGTGAATGTGCAGGAGAGAGTGGCAGGTCCAGAACCTGTTACGGTGCTGGGGGTGATAGAGCACGCGCCATTATCGGCGGAAAGATTGACGACGCCGTTAAACTGGTTGATCGCAGTTATGGTGATTGCAGAAGTTCCTCCCGCGTTCGTGTTCACAGTAACAGCAGTTGGACTAGCAGCGATTGTGAATCCGACCACATGGAATACAATACTGCTCGTGGCGCGGTGGACGGGTGAGCTATTGATGGTGGTCGTTCCAGTGACGGTAACGGTGTAGTCTCCAGCCACGCTTGAGGTGCAAGTAAGAGTTGAAGTTCCTGATCCTGACCAATCCGCAATTGGCTGGCAGTTTAGACCTGTCGGAGATGAGGCTGATACTATGAAGATGATTGGGCCTGTAAAGCCGCCGACAGGCCCGACGGTGATAACAGAGGACCCTAAACTACCCGTGAGGATGGCCGCTGGAGATACGGTTCCCGCAGAGATCGAAAAGTCCTGGCCGACCACAACATGGTATGTAATTGCGGCCGTTGCATGTTGTAAGCCTTGACTTGTGCCCGTAACGATCACAGAATAGTCGCCTGGACTTGCCGCACTGCAGGTAAGAAAGGTGTTGCCAGAGCCTGCGACAGCAGAGGGAGCATTTGGACAAGATAAGCCAGGGGGCGTTGAAACTGCTGACACTGTGAACGCAACTAAACCTCCAAACCCATTCTGAGCAGTTATCGTAATTGTCGTATTGCAGTTCGCGCTGGTGCTGCACGGAACGGTGATGGGGGTTGACGGGGCAATGTCGAAGTCGGGGCTTGGAATTGTGACCATGACAGTGGCTTTCTGACTACGCTGGCCACTTGTTCCTGTGACGTTTACCTCGTAGGTGCCAGGGCTGATGTCGCTGCTAGCTGTGATGCTAAGTTGAGACAGGCCAGATCCCGTGATGCTTGTCGGAGCAAGGACAGCCGTCAGACCTGTTGGGGCTGAGGCTGTAAGCTGCACTGCGTCTCCGAATCCGTTCTGCGAGGCTACGGTGATAGTTGAGGATTGAGTTGCTCCGTGGGCTATTGTCAATGCGTCAGGGTTTGAGGTTAACGTGAAGCTGGGGACCTTGACCGTGATGAAGACGCTGTGGGCCAGTGGGCCGCTTGTTCCCTGAACTTCGACCGTATAGGACTCCTGGCTCGCGGTTGCATCAACGTTGACTGTCAGAGTTGACGTCGCTCCGGGCGTAATGCTGGTAGGAGAAATGGAAGTAAAGGTGTCGACGGGAGGATAGGGGGTTAGACGAACTGAGCCGGTGAAGCCGTTCAGAGGATTAAGCGATATTGTAGATGTCTGGAACGAGCCTGCTGTGATTATCAGAGTGGACGGGTTGGCCGAGAGTGTGAAATCGGGTCCCTCGACGATGACTGGAATGGTAAGGTCGTGGAATATGCCGCCGCTGCTTGCGAATAGGTCTATAGTGTAGACTCCTGGAATTGTGGAGTTGACGCTCAGGGTTGCAGTGTAGGAGCCGCTGGTGACGGTTGTCGGCGCGATCGATGCGTTGAGGTCTATGGAGGATGAGAAGGCATTGAGATCAACTTGAGCTGCAAATTCTAGCGTTGGCGAGATTGTGATCGTGGAGGTTGTAGAGGTCCCTGCGCCAAATGTTATCGATGCGGGAGTTGAAGAGATAGTAAAGTCAGGCCCGATGACTGTCACGGGTATGTAGATGGAATGTGTTAGGGCCCCGCTTGTGCCGTTGACTTCTACCGAGTAGAAATCGCCGGGGACCGCGTCAGTTGCAGCTGTGACTGACAGGATGGAAGTCCCAGTGCCAGATATGGATGGCGCGCTGAGACTGGGGGTGAGCTTAGTCTCGAATGAGGATGCTTTCAATGCGACCGAACTTGAGAATCCGTTCTCGGCGTTCATACCAATCGTCGACATGCTGGCCGAGCCCCCGGCGGTGACCGTGAGGGCAGGTGGGTTTGCTGATAAGCTAAAGTCTGGACCTATGACAATGACGATGACTGAGGTAGTGTGGGTAATTGCGGGAGAGATGGTTGTTCCGTTTATCTCGACGCCGTAGAATCCCGGAACAGTACTGAGAGCCGCAGATACTGTCAAAGTGGCGGTTCCCGGAACTATGACACTGCTCTTGTCCAGAGATGCGGTGAGACCCGATTTGGCTTTCCATGTGAGGCCAACACTGCCGGTGAAGCCATGGACAGGCGTGACGGATATGAGAGAGGTGCAGGATCCTCCACCTGCAACAACCGTCAGGAGGAAGGGATCCGGACTGATGTCGAAGTCTGGTCCGTTAACAGTGACGAATACGCTTGCGTACTTGGTGATCGCGCCACTCGTCCCGGTTACGTCTACAAAGTAGGATCCTGTCTTTGTTCCAGGGGGCGCGCCGAGAGTGAGAGTAGCAGTGCCCGTCGGGGGAAGTGTGACACTACCCTTGTCTAGCGAGACCGTAAGACCTGGAGGGAACGATGAGGGTCCTGCGGTGAGACTGACCGGACCCGAGAAGGCCCCTGCTGGGCTGACTGTAATGGTGGAGCTGTTTGTAGCCCCTCCTGCTAGGAGTGTCAAAAACTCTCGGTATGCCGACATGCCGAAGGTCGGGCCGGTGACTGTCACGTCGAAATACACGGAGTGGTGGAGAGCCCCGCTGGAGCCACTCACTGAGAAGGTGTAGTTGCCCGGCTCTAGTGCGGACGATGCTTGAACAGTTAGTACGGAAGTTCCTGTTCCACCCGAGTTTAGTGAGACGCTCGTGGGAAGAAGTGATGCTAGGAAGTAGGGGTTGAAGGTTAAAGATGTGAGTGTAACCGTGCTTGTGAAGCCATTCTTGCTGGCCAAGTTGACCGTAGATGTGTCAGATCCCCCCTGGGCGATCGTCAGCTGAGTCTTCAGTGCCGAAATTGCGAAATCGGGTCCTGTGACTTCTGCAGATATGAGAGTGTAGTGGAGTAGCGAGCAGCCTCCTGTTGCGTCGATTTCGATTGTGTGGTTTCCCGGAGGCGTGGTAGAGGGAGCGGAGACTGTCGCGGTGGAACTCGCTGTTCCCCTTGCTGAGAGCGTGAGACTGGTGCTGCTTAGAGATACCACGAATGGGTATGAGAATGGTGTAAGGTAGACCGTGCCGGCAAACCCGTTCAGGCTGGTCGCGGTGATCACCGAACTCTGTGTTGCTCCTGCGGACATTGTGAGGGATGTGGGGTTGGCGGTGAGGTCGAAGTCTGGTGTTGTGGTGACGAGTGTAGAAACTGATGGAAGACTCTGTGGAGCATGCGACGATGTTGCTGCTGTTGATGGTGTGGCAACTAGCATCAAGGAGATCAATGCGAATAATAGGACTGTTCTTCCGACCGTGCGAAGATCATTTATTCGACTTCGATACGGGCGATTAACCGAATAGGATGACAAGATGTTTGGACTTCTTGAGCCCGTGATTTAGCCTTTTCCAAGACGGGTGTAGTGAGAGGATTCCCAAGGATTTACTTGGAAACTTCGGGGTATATTTTGGACGACCCTGGGCCCTGCGCGATGAACTTCTGTCATCTGAGTCCTGTGGGTTTCACAAGCCCAGTTGTGGTTTCTACAGGATATCATTGTTGCGTGTTGACCTGTTGAGCGTGTATTACGTTCCTCTTGTCTAATTTTGTTAACCGTCCTTGGGAAAGGATCAGACACCGTGGAGGGCTTGCTGGAAGTCTTCGACGATATCCTCGGTGGCTTCGATTCCGACGGATAGTCGGATGAGGCCGTCTGTGATTCCTAGTTTCTCACGATCTCTTGCCGACATTCCTGAATGAGAGGTGGTGCTGGGTCTTGTGAGAAGGGTTTCAACTCCACCAAGACTTGGAGCAATTAATGGTAGAGTCGTACTCTTCATGAAGGATTCTGCAGCCTTTACTCCGCCTTCGAGTTCGAAGCTTATCATTCCACCATACCCGTCGAAAAGTTCGCTAGCTAAATGATGCTGTGGATGGCTTTCCAGCCCGGGATAATTCACCTTGGCGATTTTCGAGTGCTTCTCCAGGAATCGTGCAATCTCCAATGCGCTCTCGTTCTGACGTTTGACCCGAACTGCCATGGTCTTCATCCCTCTGTGGAGCAGGAACGCGGCGTGGGGGTCTAGACTGCCACCTAGATGGTTGAGCCGGTGAGTTATTTTTTCGACCAAGCCAGTGTTTCCAATCACTGCGCCAGCAACAATGTCGGAATGACCGTTCAGATATTTGGTGGCACTGTGAAGTGAAAGATCGAATCCATGCTCGATCGGTCGAAAGTTGATCGGGCTCGCGAAGGTATTGTCGATGGCTGAAACGAGCTTGTGGGACTTCGCAAATTCTACGATTCCTTTCAGGTCAGGGACTTCCATTAACGGGTTTGAGATTGTCTCAATATAGACCGCCTTCGTGGTCGGCCGTAGCTTTCGCTTCCACGAGCTGGGATCGTTTCCATCGATGAAATCGTAAGAGATGCCAAACTTTTCCAGATCCCTTGTGACGAAGTCATGGGTTCCACCATACAGACAGTTCTGGGCGAGGAGATGGTCGCCAACCGATAGCAATGTTAACAGTGTGGTGCTGATTGCGGCCATGCCGCTCGCTGTGACTAGCGCTGCCTCGGCGTTTTCGAGAGCTGCCAGCTTATGGGCTAGGACCTGATGGTTCGGGGTATTGTTCAAACGAATGTACCTGATATCATCATAGCTCTTCTCGCCGGCAGATTCGAACATGGCTGACTGAAAGATCGGCATTACTACTGCTCCTTCGATTCGCGGGTGAGGCTCGCCCGAGTGTACGAGCTTAGTATCGATTCTTCGATGAGAAATTTCTTGTTTTACAGTTGTCACAGTTGGAAGAGGGGCGTGCTGATACTCAAACTTTGGGCTGTCGTACGCCGAGCCTAGCGATTCTGGCCCGATCTCAACACTCTAAGACAGGACCACCGACCTCACGTTTTCATAATTCGGCTCAAAAGAAAACTCAGGCTCCGTTTCGGGTTCAGCCTTTCCAGACGCCTATGGCCAATCCGACTAGAAAGACTCCTGATGTGATGGGGAGAAGGGTGGATACCTGTGAGGTGGTTGAAGCGATGGTTGGTGCGAGCGAGAAAGCTCTATAGACCGTTTCCTTAGTCACTAGGTCTGGGTTGAAGTTGACGTACCCAGTCGTGACGAGGAGTACTACTAGTGATGCGATTGCGATGGCGAGCTTGAAGAGCCGTTTTACGACCGTGCCGATTAGTAGTCCTATGAAGAACGTTGTGATGACAAAGCCGGCGCCACCGGCTGTAAGATCTATCCCGAACGGCAAGAAATGTCAGTACTAGAAGACTAGTTTGCCTTTTTCGACTACGTTTTTGCCGTCTACTCTTACTGTTGCTTTTGCTAGGCTGTTTGTGAATCCGTAGTCGCTGTTGTTGTTTCCTCCGATGAACCTGTTCTCTCCAATGCCTACACTGACTATTCCCAGACCGAACTCGTCACTCTGAAAACCGATCGGTCTGCTCTCAGGGTTAATTCCGATCGCGAAACTAGCAATAATGTCCTTGTCGCCGGTCGCGTTGTTGTAAATGTCCAGAAAGGCTTCAGGATACTTCTCAGCGCTCGCCTTGACGAGACGTCCGGACTGAAATTCCCACTTCAATCCTTTGATGAGTCGTCCTTTCTGAGCTCGGGGCATGTCGAAGTAGACCGTTCCCTCCGCACTTGCGGGCAGGGGAGCCGTGACGACGAGTCCCGTAGGAATACTGGTGATGAACAGCCCCTTCTCCAAGTCCTCCTCGTCCAAGATTCCATCGTCAATATGAACAGGGTGACTTCCAATTTCCAGCTTCAACTTCGTCCCCTGGTTCGTAGTGACTTCAATCTGCTTGCCACCCTCCAAGGCATAAGCGACTTTCCTGCCCAGCTGAGCCATCTTCCTATAGTCCACGTCGGACGAGTCTTCAACGATCTTCTTCCAGCGTGCATAGTTGAACCCGTAGGTCTTCGCCCGCTGCTTCGTCACCTGACCTATCAGCAGGTCGGCCGACCGTATCTTCCGCTCCCGCAATTTCTCATAATACTGCTGGAAGGATTCGAAGCTGGCTGCGAGCTTCTCCCCATCCACCCGCCTGTAGGTCACCGGGTCCTCGGGACCCCCTAGATTTATGCTGACATCAGTCTCCTCCAGCATCTTCAACGCATGCCTCTCCGGCTTCCTGAGATTCTCTCCAGGAATCTTATTCAGGACCTTCCACCAGAGATCGTCAGTTTCCAGTCTGATTATCGGAATCGCTCCGGCGTTTCTGCACTCGAAAGCAATCTCGCTAGCTAGACCAATCGTATGTTGCCAAGTGTTGACGACAACTGTCTCATCAGGTTTCACACGGAGGCTCGTGTTCACTACCCTGTCAGCGAGAGTCTTGGACAAGGGAATTATCCTCACGGACTTGACTTGCGAAGTTCCCGATAAGACTTGCCTACATCTGGCTGAGACTCGAGACTTCAGTTCGGGACCGCGTTGGTTTCACTCTCTGTCAAGCTCGTTCGTTCCTTTCTTATTCTTTTAAGTCGGCTTCTCAGAGGGAATGTTGTGAAACTGTTCTCTCCGCGGATGATCCTCCCCGTCTACGTAGTAGGCGTCGTAGGTGCTTTCCTTCAGATCGTGGCGGCGCAGTGGGACGTTTCCGCGCATATTCTCGGGATAGTCGAGACCTTCTTCACTCCCGCACACACTGTCCTATACACCGGCATCGCGCTGGTAGCGATCGCGAGTCTCTTCGGATTACTCCTACAGTCAAAGACAGTGCAGAGCGGTTTAATTTCTCCTTCACTATTCAAAGGCGTCAGCATTGCCGCCCTCGGCAGCGCGTTTCAGATCATTGCTGCGCCGATAGATTTCTGGTGGCACAGCACCTACGGCTTCGACCCGTTCCTCTTCACTCCTGCGCATTCACTCCTCATCTTGGGCATGATCATAGGCGGGGTAGGAATGACGATAGGAAGTATCAGATTACTGCGAGCCCAACGGGTCGGCCAAAGGTTTACGAGTTCGGCCCCACTCATTCCAACAATCGTAATCCTTGCCTTGGCCACGGTCTGGGCTCAGTTGAACTTCTTCGGCTACTGGGCCACGGATGTGACAGGAATGGCCTACACTTTCGGCTATTGTTCTATTCAGCAATTCCGATCCCTCGCACCCTGCTCCTTCGTAAACCAGTACAGTTTGCTATCAACCCTTATCGCGGCCGGCATATTCGCCGCCTCCGGAACACTCGTCTTCTGGACTAGCAAAAGCCTCTTCCATCGAAAAGGAGTAATTACCGGCATAACGGTAATCCTAGGCGCTCTCTATTCAGCCGCCGCACTCGGCTTCTCAGCCTACGCCCTCAGATTTCTCAATCCTCCAGGCAGCTGGTACATCAACAATGCCACCCCTGACCAAGGCACAAGACTCGCGATGTTCATCCCCTTCTACCTGCTTACCCTCATACCCTTTCTTCTGCTGGACCTGTCGACGAAAAACTCGATGAGTCGGAGCAGGCTTGTCGGTCTTTCGGCCCTTGTCGGTCCCTTCGCAGCATTCATCGACGGACGCTACGCGCTAGGCATATCTGAATCAGGAATCGGAGTGGTACCCTTTGTCATCATCCCGACGATTCTAGGGGGCGCTATCGGCTGGCTCGTGCTGAACAGACTGGCCCACGGACTGGTTCCAAATCTAGCAATCACGCATACAAACTCGACTCCGAGAGTCCTTGTTCCAGGAAAACAGCCCATCAGGTAGACTGACGAGCCAGAAAAATGACTTCCAGCCTCAAAGGGCCCGTTTCTCTGTTGTAATACCCATCGATATCTCACAGAGCGACATTATTCACAGATTGACAAAAATGATAGCTAGCCTGTAGCACACATCGCTGAAATCTAGCTTGATTTTTCTGGCCGTGTTAGTTTGTCAATTAGCGGGGATATGAGAGCGGTCACCAGCACTGCGAAACCCGCCACTGGATAAAGCTGAGAACCCACCAGTCCCGAATCTACCCCGGCCTTCGCGAGCACTAGCGAGAACTCTCCCCGCGGCACAAGAATCGAGCCCACGAGCAATGGACGCCCGACCCCAGCGAGTCGCGCACCCAACCATCCTCCGGCCAGCTTCCCAAACACCGCTCCAATCATGATAACGGCAAGGGGGAGGCCGAGAGATATTGCGGATGAGGAGTCGATGAGGGTTCCCATCGAGAGGAAGAAGAAGACGATGAACGCTTCCTTGAGGGGCAGAATCTTCTCTCTGACATAACGTGACTGTTTCACGGGGAGAAAGAATCCCACCAGCAAGGCTCCGATTCCCGGCGAGAATCCCAGATAGTCGGAGAGGACCCCGAAGAGAAAACCGAATGAGAGGGCGAGAAGAAACGCGACCTCTCCGATCTCTAGCTCGTACCGGCCCATCAGGTTGATCAATCGTGGGCCCAGATACCTCCCGAACCCGAAAGTCGCCGAGAACAGAAAAGCTGCCTTTGCCACGATGAAGAGCAGTGTTGACGGTTGAAACTGGCTGCCTCCAGCGAGCTCTGGGGTCAGAAAGAGTAGGAAGATCGCGATCACATCTTCTACAACCATTACCATCATTATCGTAGAAATCAGATCCTCACCATGTTCAGGGGTCCTTTCCAGAACCAGTTTGGCCACTATGGCTGTGCTGCTTAGACCTAACACGGAACCTAGAAACAGCGCGGCTCCAAGAGTCCAGCCTATAGAAAAAGCTGCGAGAACACCCACGACGAAGGCTGCGAAAAACTCCACCGTACTGAGAACGATGACCTTGAAACCGACACTTCCAAACTTGCGAGGGTCTAGCTCAAGCCCGATAACAAATAATAGAAGAATTATTCCTAAGGTCGCCAGGAAGTCAATGGCTGTCGTGTCTCGGATCAGTCCCAGTCCAAAAGGTCCCACAACCATTCCTGCTACCAGCTGGCCTACTATCATTGGAAGGCCAAGCCGGTGGAAGAGGAGGCTGAGCAACAGAGCGGCGGCAACCGCGATCCCCAAGTCCAGTAGGAAGCTCGTGTTCAACAGCTGGCAAGGAGACCCGGTGCCACCTGTGGATAAAGTGCTTTCTGGCGAGACCCCCTCTAGGAAACGGGGGAGACCGCTAGATTATCCGCAATGAATGTCCCGTTTGACCAGTGAGATCTGCGCTAACAAACAATGTTTTCACAACCATTTTTTCAAAAGGCCCAACGCAACCTTTTGCTAAACATTCCTTTCTAGGACCCCGCGGGAGCATCTCATTGTCTCGCGCGTGTTCGTCAGTCTATTAGCGAGTCGTCTTCGCCTGTTTCGGCCGTTTCTCTTTCCCATGTTCTGAATCTTCCGCCCTCTCCGCTATCTCCTCTGAAACATGCTCTTCAGACTCGTCCTCAGTCTCCTCCTCCAGCTCTTCATCCTCATCTTCCTCATCATCCGCTCTTCCGTTCGCTTCGTCATCTTCCATATTCTTCGATTGCTCCCCGGCTCTCCATTCTTATCCGGACATTGTGTCCCCTGGTTCTGTATCAGATGAGTTCGTCAATCCCTTCTGCCACTCGTTGGCCCTTTCAACCAGTCTAGCGAGGAAAGCCTCATCTTCCCTCGACAATGGCTCGTCCCGTTCCACCTTTCCCTTGATCAAATGGAGCTTAGGCTCTTCTTCTCCGAGAGGAATCTTCGAATCCTCTATCATCCTGATCAGCATGTGAGGTCCAGTCTTCCCCGAAATTCCTCTGCTACTCTGCATCCTCAACTTTCCCTCCAAATTCCAAGCATTATTTTCAACCGAGTTTCCCCGTCAACCATCTCGTCAGTCGTCATGAGGCGACCGCTATGTTTGTTTCTTTCGAATAGTCTCCCTCGAATGGCCCGCCTGCTCTTAGCATTGCGCGCTCGCTGCCTACCCTGCTCAGGGTCCTCCGTCCCCCTCCTACGACCACCTCACCCTTGACGTTCTCAATTGTCGGGAATCGCAATGAGTGTAAAGCTCATCTCTTGAGACATTGCAATTCTAAGTAACAAAATACGTCTCTCCGACCGTATGAAACTAATCATTTTGAGGTAAAAAGCGTAACAAAGAGCTGGTCCATTCTGCGGAATCGAACCTTATCCTCTATGTATCACAGAGGCCTCAACCTCCATGCTCGGTATGTCTCATTCCAAGACACTACCAATGCGGATCCGCCAAAAATGAACGCGACGATATTATGAGTTGAGAAATTCGGCGGGTAGAGGATCGGGTAAAGGACAAGCATTATCGTAAACATCGTTGAATAGAACAGGTGCCGAGGCAATAGAAAGCCCAGAACGCCAACAAAGTTCTGCAAGACACCTACCCTCACCTGTTCCACGAGATGGTATTCCCCCGTTGAGTCCTTCTCCAGCAACCCCAGCGATCGTAGCTTCTCCAAATGATGCAAGGCCACACTGGGACTACTCATTCCGAGAGCCCGCTGCACAGGCCTCACTCCTATCGTCTGCTTCTTTGAACCTAGAATGTGCCAGTAGACACGTAGAGTAAGCCCTTTCAGCTCTGACTCAATGACCTTGTCCCGGTCTTCTGTCAAGAATCAAACTCCAGAGAAAGAATAGGGGAACATCGATACAAGCTTACTCATTCGAAGAAGTGTTCTGTTCTCTGAACACACTGTTCTAAACACTGGGCTTAAGCTCCTCCAGCCACAGCTTCTAGCAACCTTGCAACTCTTGGTAGATCCCGGGCTGGACCTCAGCCTACATTCTGATTCTCACGATCGCCGGCCTAATCTTCGTTACGATCTCCTGGACAATTGCTCTCAGCTGATGGTAACGGCTGTTCTAACTCGTGGGTTCACGTCTGGGAATTCTTCTAGAGCGGCTGGGGGAGAGACGGCGTCGAAGAGGAGGGTAACGGTTTGAAGATTGGCGCTAGAGGCAGGACCGCACTTGGACTAACACTCGGAGTCTTGGCAGGACTTGCTCTAATACTCCTGCCCGGAATAACGATTCCCCAGACCCACCCAGTAATTTCCACTGACAATACCCACATGCCCCACACTATGGTCCCCTTCACCTCTTACGAGGAGTTACACCAGTTCATTCTGACTAAGAGCTGCAACAGCCCCGAAGTACGCAACCTCTACAATCCCATCCCCGCCCCTGCGCCCCAGAACACAAACGGTCTCACCACCTCCCTTTCCGGGTCCAGCGCAACTTCCACATTTTCCATATCAACGAGTTCAATTCCCAGTCACTCAGAAACCAACGCTCAGGTGGCCGGCGTTGACGAACTCGACATGGTCAAGAATGACGGAACCTACGTTTACACGGTAACTAACAACACAGTCGCCATCGTCCTCGCCTACCCAGCCACTGATGCGAGGCTAATGTCCCACATTTCTGTGAACGGATCTCTCCAGGGAATATTCGTTGAGGGTAGCAAGCTTGTTGTTGTCAGTCAACAATACCAACAGTATCCTCTGCCTTCCCCATTAACCGGCATTGCGCAGCCTGGAATGGGAGCCTCCATCGCTATCTACCCCATATTCCTGAATATTGCCCAGACTACTTCTCTCTCGATCTTTGACATTTCTAACCACGCCGATCCTATCCTGACAACGACTTTGGTAGTAAATGGAACTCTCGCCGGCGCCCGGCTCATCGGGAACTACGCGTACCTAGTAGCGACACAACAGGTCTATTGCACTGGTCCGATTCCACTTCCGGTGAATGTTGTGAACGGACGCGCATTCGTAATGGCGCCGGGGACAGTCTATCACTCTGACATTGCGGACTATGCTCACAGCTTCACCACAGTGGTCGGAATCAACATAACACAGGCCAACCCTAGTCCCACAGCGAAGACCTTTCTCATCGGGACCAGCAGTAACATCTTCGTCTCCCTCCACCAGATCTACCTGACCCAGCCGATTTGGAGCCAAACCGAGGAGACAGCGGTGCACCGCATCAGTATCGACAGTGCAAGCATCAACTATGAAGCCACTGGCACCGTTCCGGGACACGTCTTGAACCAGTTTTCCATGGATGAATACAACGGCTACTTCCGCATCGCCACCAGCAACTATGGCTTTACCCCGATCGTCGCCATACAGGCTACAAGCCCAATCGTGTCACAACAACAGACCAACCTGTACGTGCTCGATAGCGGCCTCCACAGTGTTGGAAAGCTCGAAGGACTCTCACCCGGAGAAGCGTTCTATGCGGCCCGCTTCCTCGGCGACAGAGCTTACCTCGTCACCTTCCAGCGAATGGACCCGTTATTCGTCATTGGTCTCCAAGACCCGCTCGAGCCCAAAGTTCTGGGACAGCTAAACATCACTGGAGTCTCAGATTATCTGCAGCCATACGATGAGACTCATATCATCGGTTTCGGAAAATCCTCGACCAATGTCACGTGGGAGAATGCTGCTCTGTTCCAGGGTCTCAAGCTGAGCCTCTTCGACGTCACTGACCCCGGCCATCCCGTAGACACGAGCAACTACTTGATCGGAGATCGCGGCAGCGACTCACCAGCCCTAACGGACCATAAGTCAGTGCTCTTCGACAAGTTCCTCAACTTGCTCGTCATTCCGGTCGAGATCGCCATGGCACAACAGAGCACGACCTACCCATGGGCCTACAATCCTCCAGTCTGGCAGGGAGCTTACGTTTTCAACGTCACAACGCAGAACGGAATTGTCTTCCGCGGCGGAATAACACATCTCCCAACAGGCGAACTTCCCAGTGGGAACAACAGCAACCTCTTCGTAACGAGGGCACTGTACATCGGCAGCGTCCTCTACACTATCAGCAACAACATGGTGAAAATGAATAGTCTGACAGACTTGTCGGCATTGGGCTCAGTCAGCCTTGCGTAGCTTTGAGAAGCAATGCTTCTCAACCTTCCATTTGTTTCCTCGACTTCTTGAGTCTCATCGGTAGGCGGCGATGAGATACATGTTCAATGTTCCAGCGAGCCCCGAAGGCGACCAAACGAATGATCCTGTCGGGTCCTAATCTATCTGTGATCCTACTCCTTTCAGCTTGTAACGTAGATGCTGCTCCATGCTCTTAGTCATTAGCAACCCACTCTTCATACTCTCATAGACGAAGCGCCAATAGTCCTTCTGGGATATTCTGCCGTCGCCTATGCGCAACGCGTAGAGTTCCAGCTGGTCCAGCAGGTTCATCACGTCCCGGTCCCGCAACTCGTTCCCTCTAGAGGAATCCTTGTTCTGTCATCCACTGGTCCGAGTAGAGCTTGCTGAGATAGTTCCTACCAGTATCGGGCAACAACGTAACAATCATCTCGTCCCTTTCCATTTTCTCCGCGACTTTCAATGCCGCATAGACTGCTGTTCCACTCGACCCGCCTGCCAGGATTCCCTCTTCTCGCGCTAGTCTGCGTGCCATCTGGAACGCGTTCCCGTCTGAGACCTGTATCACATCGTCAACCAATGACAAGTCCATCGTGCCGGGCATGAAGTCCTCGCCGATCCCTTCAACCCGATACTGGCGAGGCTCTTCCTTGTGTCCGTGGAATCGTGAGTAGAATATTGATCCTTCAGGATCCGCCCCGACAACTCGCAACGATTTCTTCTTCTCCTTCAAGAATCGTCCGGTTCCCGTTATTGTTCCGCCTGTTCCCATCCCGCAGACAAAAACGTCGACTTTCCCGTCGGTCTGCTGCCAGATTTCCGGCCCGGTCGTCTGGTAGTGGGCGTTCGGATTTCCCGGGTTCTCGTACTGGTTGGGCATGAAAGAGTTGGGAGTTTCCCGCGAAAGTTTCTCTGCCATCTTAATGTAGTGTTCCGGCGATTCCAGCGGAACATTCGTCGGCGTAACCACTACTCTCGCTCCGTAGGCTCTCAGCAGGCTCCGTTTCTCCTCGCTCATCTTGTCCGGCATCGTGAATATCATCTTGTAGCCCTTGACTGCTGCCGCCAGAGCTAATCCGGTTCCAGTATTCCCCGACGTAGGCTCGATAATAGTTCCTCCAGGCTTGAGCAGCCCGTTCTTCTCTGCTTGCTCAATCATAACAATCCCAATCCGGTCCTTCACGCTGCCTCCGGGATTCAGGAATTCTAGCTTGGCTAGAAATTCTGGTTTGACGTTTCTTGCCACCTTGTTCAACCGGATAAGTGGGGTGTTTCCGATAACGTCTAGAATGCTATTCTGAACTTCCATTGATCTAACTGCTCTTCGCTGAGAACTATGGAGAGCCGGTGTTTAGAGGCTTTTCTCGCGATTCGCATAGACTTAGGTCTGTCTGAGTCCTCTGACAATGACAGGTCAAGATTCTGGGATTCTCCGGAATAGGTTGGACTTGGTCAAGTAATCTATAAATCGCCCTTCTCGCTGCTCGCCCAGTTCTAAGCCGATGAACAATCATGGCTCCTCTACTCGCCTTCGTCGACATATTCGTAGAATCAGCCTTCATGGACGACGTAGTCCAAGCTCTGTCCAAGCTTGACAATATCGAGGAGCTATACGAGGTAACCGGCGAGTTTGACATCGTGACACTCGTCCAGGCGGAAGATATCGAACAGTTCAGAGACGTCCTCAAGAACAGAATCATGAAGATCAAGGGCGTCAAGAGCACAGTAAGTTCGATTGTTCTGAAAACCCACAAGGGTCCCAGATGCACCGATGAGCTTCTCGCTTCACCACACGCCACGTCGGCCGCCCTGAGCCATCGGGAATAACTAGTTTTAGAGCTAATCATGAAGCCACTGGAAGGTCTAAGGGAGTCTGTGACCATTGATACAACCAGTCGATCTACTAACGCTGGTTCTGATTCTCTTCACGGCCATAGTTCTCGGCCGACTCCTCGCCCCATACATCACTAATATCTACACCCGCGCCCCGAGCCGTTTCGACCGGGTTCTAAACCCCGTCGAGAACACCATCTATCGGCTCATAGGCGCGGACCCGAACCATGCCATGGGCTGGAGAGAATACTTCCTGTCCGCGCTCATCCTCAACATTTTCCAGATGGTCTTCGCATTCATCATCTTCGTCCTCCAAGACCGGCTTCCATTAAACCCGCAAGGCTCCCCAGGATTGTCCTTAGACTTGGCTTTCATGCAAGTCATCAGCTTCGCCACCAGCACTAACCTGCAACATTACAAAGGCGAAAAAGCCCTCTCCTACCTCAGCCAGATGACTGCTGTCCAATTCCTGCAATTCACAAGCGCGGCAACAGGCATCTGCGTAGCCATAGCCATGATCCGTGGCTTCATAGCCCACTCTAAGGATCTGGGAAATTTCCATGTTGACTTTGTGAGATCTCTTACTCGACTATTCTTCCCACTCTGCTTTGTGGCTGCACTGGTATTCGTCGGACTAGGCGTTCCTCAGACTCTCAATGGAAATCAGACAGTGCAGACCGTTGAAGGAGCAACTCAGACAATTCTCGTAGGGCCGGTCGCGTCGCTTGTCAGCATCATGCAGCTCGGCACGAATGGTGGTGGATATTATGGCGCTAACTCCGCCTATCCATTCCAGAACCCGAACTCTGCGTCTGATATTTTCGAGATACTTCTCATGCTACTCATCCCTACAGCTCTGTGTTTCGTTTTTGGCCACATGCTCGGAAAAAAACGCGAGGCCCGCCCTATCCTCTGGGGGGCCTATACCCTATTCGCTCTCGACCTTCTCATCGCCTTCATTCCCAGCACACCACTGGGTCCCGGCATGGAGGTCCGATTCGGAGGCTTCTTCTCCGTCTTCTGGACAGTAGTCACCACCGCTGTCACTACAGGGTCCGTTAACGCCAGTCTCTTCGGGATGCATCCCCTGGTGATCCTATCCGCGTTCATGGGAATGATGATTCAGTCAACGCCCGGAGGCAAGGGTGTAGGAGTGATGTACATGGTAATGTACATCGTCCTCACGGTCTTCATCGTCGGTCTCATGTCTGGCCGGACTCCTGAATACTTAGGGATGAAGATCAATGCGCGAGACGTCAAACTCGTCATGGTGGCCTTTCTCGTTCACCCCGTCATCATACTGTTTCCGACCTTCCTAGCATATGCTAGCGGCGCCGCGAGTGCGATTGGTGTGGGAACAGGTTCCACAGGGTTTACTCAGATCTTTTACGAGTTCACGTCAGCCGCGTCAAACAATGGATCTGACTTTCTAGGTGCGGCCGGCAACACGCCATTCTTCAACATCTCAACCGCCCTAGTCATGCTCTTCGGCCGGTTCGCCCCTATAGGATTGTTGTTGGCGCTGGCGGGCTCGATGATCAATCGGAAGCGGAGTACGGAAATTGGCTTGAAGACGGACAGCATCACATTTACAGTAGTACTTGTTGGGAGTATACTTCTCCTAGTCGTTCTCACATTCTTTCCCTTCCTCGCATTGGGGCCCATTCTAGAGTTCTTCCAACACCGTCCCAATGGCTTCTAGGCGAGCATAATGAGGAAAATGCAGAATCCTGTATCTGGCCTTCGGAGGAGTCCCGTTTCCAGGCGAACGCTAGTCGACTCCTTGGTCCGGTTGAACCCGGTAACCCTCACCTCAAACCCGGTTATGCTGATTGTTGAGATCACATTCTTCATTGTCGCTGGAATGGCGATCTATCCTCAGGCTTTCTCTCCAGTTGCCAGACCGGATATGAGAATCTACTACGCGGAGGTTGCGCTGATACTCCTCACAACTGTCTGGTTCAGCACTCTGTCAGATGCTCTAGCTGAAACTCAGGCGAAGAATACTGCTCACAGCCTTCGAAGCCTGGAGAGGGAAGTCTTGAGCAAGAAGATAGTTGTGCAAGAAGACTCACGGAGGACCATTCTCACAGACTCACTAGAGCTCCGAAAAGGCGACCTAATTCTTCTCGAGAAGAACGACACTGTTCCAATAGACGCGGATGTGCTAGAGGGAATCGCAATGGTGGATGAGTCACTTCTCACTGGCGAGTCCACACCTGTCAGAAAGGCTCCGGGAGACGAATTAATCGGAGGCTCAAGAATCATCAGCGACAGTCTCACTGCCAGAGTCGCGGTCAGCCCGGAGGAATCCTACATCAACCAGATGATCAAGATGGTAGAATCCTCCAAGAGGCCTAAAACGCCGAACGAACAAGCAGTTACAATTGTCCTCATAGGCCTAACAGCCATCTTCACAATCATCATCTTGGCTCTTCTAGGTCTATCGATAGCGCTTAATCTAGCTGCGGACCTCTCGGTCCTCATAGCCCTCTACGTCTGCCTCCTGCCAACCACTATTGGCGCACTACTACCGTCAATCGGACTATCAGGAATCTCAAGACTATACCGGAGACGGATTGTTGCAAAGTCAGGACGCGCGGTTGAAACAGCCGGTGATACAGACGTGATCATCCTGGACAAGACAGGAACGATAACGGTGGGAAACAGACAGGCAATAGAGTTCATACCGTTTCAAGGCTACACAGAGAAAGATGTTGGAGAAGCAGCGTTTCTATCCTCTTGGCATGACGATACTCCCGAGGGACGAAGCCTCATCAGACTCTCATATGAGGATGGCTACGTCCCCAAAGAACTGAACGCCCTAGCGGCATCCGAGGTCTACGAGTTCTCAGCTAGCACTCGTACTAGCGGCGTGAAAATCACGCAAGGTTCAGGGTTCATGCTACCCAAAGGTGACAAGTCAGGCCGGGAAAGAGGCAGACTTAGAAGAAAATTTGAACCACACCAGGAAGCAGGTGCTCAGGTCCAAGAGGACGAAACGGAAATCATCAAGGGTGCTCCCGACGCGATCAAGAAAATAGCCCGGGCGCTTCCCTCCAACTTTGACGAGGTCGTAAACAGCATCTCCGCAACAGGCGACACTCCTCTCGCCCTGACGAGAAACCGAGAAGCCATCGGCGTGATCCGGCTTCGGGACGTTCTCAAGCCTGGTATCAAGGAGAAGATTCAGTCGGTCAAGGTGATGGGCATTAGACCTGTCATGCTGACGGGAGACCAGCCCCTTACCGCGAAGAGCATCGCCAACGAGGTGGGAATTGACGAGTTTAGACCAGAGGCGAAGCCCGAGGACAAGTATGACATTGTGATGAGGGAGCAGGCGGAGACAAGGATTGTCGCGATGATCGGCGACGGCACCAATGATGCGCCCGCACTGGCGGTGGCGAACGTCGGATTAGCTATGAACTCTGGGACGGCTGCTGCAAAGGAAGCGGCCAACATGGTGGACTTGGAGTCGAACCCTGCGAAGATCATTGAGGTAGTCATGCTGGGAAAACAACTATTGATGACCCGGGGAGCGGTCACAACATTCAGCATAGCCAACGACGTTGCCAAGTACTTCGCCATCATGCCCGTAATGTTCGCTACAACATTACCTGAACTAAAGGCTCTGAACGTACTGGGGCTCGGGCTGAATACCGCGGTCCTGTCTGCGCTAATTTTCAATGCTATCATAATCCCTCTCCTGATTCCATTAGCCATCCGAGGAATCAGGTTCAAGCCCTCAAGCACTATGGGCCTCTTCCTGAAGAACGCCCTGATCTACGGTGTGGGAGGAATCATCGTGCCCTTCATCGGAATCAAGCTGATAGACATACTACTACTATTCCTTGGAGGACAATAGATCCAAGTTGACCGCTCGGAACAATATCAAAAAGAACTATGGGCCCGCGTTCAAGCTGGCAATAGTCTCGCTCTTGCTCTGCGGATTAGTCTTCCCACTTGTCGTAACAGGGTTTGCGCAAGTTCTACTGCCAAACCAAGCAAACGGATCGATCGCTCAGTTTGTCGGCCGTAACAATCCTAACGTAGGTTCGAACTTGATCGCTCAGAATTTCACCCGGCCATTCTTCTTCCATTCAAGAAACGCATCACTATCAGCGTCTGGGGTTGACCCGGATATCACTTTGCAAGATGCACTGTCTCAGATTCCGAGAATATCAAGCGCTACGGGCGGCAACGTCTCAGCCGATGCCTTGCTGCAACTCGTCAATCAGAACGCGGAGGGAACTTTCTGGATCTTCGGCAGTCCCTACGTGAACGTGCTACGGCTAAACCTGCTTCTCCTTCAGAATTATCAACAATTATACCAGAAATTGGACCCTAGCCTTTTCGCAAAGTGAAAGTAACGGGGAACATTCTCTGCTTCTACAGATCTTCTCTCTTGCTGACCGCGTCTCCTGCCCTGTTCAATAGGAAGTTGAGGATGAGACCTGTAAACACAATAGAGACTGTCAGTAGAATTGCCGCTAGGAGGAGTAATGATGCGGAACCGAAGAAAACCGCAAGAGGCTCTGAGGATAGCACAAGGAGCATGAGGGGCGAGACCATGATCAGGCTGATAGTGGTTTGAAACAGAAACCGTTTGATATCCACCAGTTCCTGGCTCTGGGAGGACAGAATGTCATCCGCCGCGCTCTGGCCATACTTGGAGGCGAAGTACATTCCACCCGCCATAGTTACAGCCGCAATCTCCAAAGCCCCAGGTAGCGCGAGGATTATTCCCAACAACAGCGATGGCTGAGCCAGTTGGCTGAGAATCAGAGGAACGCCAACCGCCACCGTTACCGGAGTGAGGTAGAGTAGGAGCGGTGCCACCCTGGCCCTATAGACTTCCTTTACGTACCTTCTCATGCTAACCGCGGACGTTTTCAGAATCCAGAGTCGCTCCTTCTCAATCCATCTCGTAGCAGTTCCAGACCCGAAGGAGCCGATGACGAAGAGAATGAAGAGAAAAGAGGTCGGGGAGGACTGGAACGAGCCTGACAATGCATAGATGACGAGGAAGCCGGAGAGAAACAACGCGTTGATGAATAATGCTCTAGCCTCTCTAGTTCTACTGATCATTATTCTCTCCTTCAACCGCACCACGGACCAGACAGACTTTCCCCTCGGATTCAACCGGGAGGTCTCAGTTGCTCGGTCAATCTTCTCCACGCCGGGCGCCGATACCTCCAACAGTTCGTAGAAGTGTCCCCGCGAGAGTCTTATTCCAAGCATCAAGAAGCCCCCGAGCCAAACGAAGAGAAGTAGAAGATCGACTAGGTAAGCGAGCGTTCCTGAAGCACCACTCACTAGCCCGACACCTATCGTCGCGGCCAGCCCGTTTGGGAGAATGCGAGTAACGTCTGCTATGCCAGCTGGAATCCCGGGAATCAGCAAAGTAACAGGAAGGAGACTTAGTACTAGAACCAGGAGTATGAACAGGTTACGCCAGAGTTTCCTCCGCTTTCCAAGCCCGGATCCGAGGGAGAGAGTGATGTCGGCACTCAATAGTAGTCCTATCACGAGGAAGACCAAGGTCACGAGCCCCGCCAAAACCGCGGTCGACCATGGTGTGTGGTAGAATGAGGCGAATCTCAGATAAAGAACGAAGATGGGTGGAAAGCCGACGAGTACAGTTGTGAGAGAGTTCAACAGAACTTTGGCGGCAAACACGACCCGAGGTGGAACCGGCGAAGTGAATACGTAGTCCACATCACTGGAACTCACCGGAAGGCCGCTACCGTTGAACCCGCTCTGGATGAGACCTATGAGATAGAAGGCGAGAAACAAACTTCCCGCAACTTCTGACAAGCCCGTGCCCAGCCCAACCCGATTCGAGAAGGAAAGGAAGGTGCTTCCCCCGAAGAGGATGAAGATCATCGAGAAAGCCTCTCCAATCAAGAGTCCAAACAAAGTGGTTTTCGTGAACCTCCCTTTCACCCAGTATCTGACCAAGACCCATATGGTCTGCAGGGTCCCTGGCGTGCTCATGTTTTGCTCGGCTCTTCGCCCGACTCTGCGGTGAGCCGGAGAAAGACATCTTCTAGCCGGGCATCTATCTCTGCATTCGCCATTTTCCGCAGACTCTCGATTCCTCCGATGGCGATGATCTTTCCCCGGTCGATAATGCCGATTCTATTCGCGTGGGTCTGGGCAACATCCAAGTCGTGAGTCGACAATATCGTTGTGACTCCCCTCTTGGTCTGGGAGGCTATCCATTCCTTGACCGACGCACGAGTCTTCGGATCGAGCGCCGTCAACGGCTCGTCCAAGACGAGAACCTCTGGGCGGTGAAGACTTGTGGCGATAATGGCCACCTTCTGTTTCATGCCCTTGGATAAGCTGCCGATTAGGGAATTCCTTTTTTCTTCCAGAGAGAAGGATTTGAGAGATTCGGATATTTCCTGGTCCAGACGATCATCATCGACTCCTCTGATCTTCCCCACGAACTGCAAGAACTCTTGGGTGGTAAGTCCAGTATAGAGGGACGGGTTCTCTGGCAAGTACCCGATTATCTTCTTGGCCTTTTCCGGGTCTTGCACTATGTCGTAGCCGTCGACTCTGACGGTTCCACTGGTAGGCTTGAGGATTCCCACGAGAGTCTTCAGTAGCGTGCTCTTACCGGCCCCGTTGGGTCCAAGAAGCCCAAAGACCTCGCCGGAAGAAATCTGAAGGGACGCGTTATCCAGAGCCACGAGGTCTCCGTAGCGTTTTGTGAGTTTCTCGATCAGTATCTCGACCATCTTAGTCGACTCTTCCTCGGGAGACGAGCCTCTCCAATTGATGTTTGGAGCTCGCGGTACTTAATGACGAGTTTCTTGGTTCCTGTTCATCACCTGTCCCTCACGACTGTTGAGGAGTGTTCAAGTTTGCTGTTCCTCCCGAAGTTTCTCTCTAGAGAGTAGGATAGATGCGTCAGCTAGAAGTGTGTAGCGTGATAGATGGTTGCTGGTTCTCGGGCTGAAGGTGCCGAGAACAATTTTGTCGTCCGTGGAACTGAACTATTTCTGCGATGAATTATTCCTTAGGAATAACTCCCCAATGCTGACGGCAAGACCCAAAAGGGTTCAAACTCCTCACGTTCATTCAATGAATCGTTCTTACCAGTTCACTACCAAGAAAATACTCCGTGGAGGGCTGATAGCCATCTTCCCTTGGCTTCCGGCATATCTCTTTGAGAGAATGGACTTCTACTTCGGGCAAACCATCCACGGGTTCTGGTACTACGAGTTCTCGGGACTTCGACTCGAAGCAGATGTAGTATCTTTTGCATTGGGAGGAATATTGATCGCGTACCTTCTCCGACCTCGCTGGGCAATGGCCCAGGTCTTTCTCAGCGCCGTTCTGATCTATGTACTGTTCTATGTTGCATGCCCAACCTATCAGTCCGGAACGATTTGGCAGTCGGAGTGTTACCAGCAAGGTCCCGACGGCCTAGCGGGCATCAGACTCACCATGATGATGTTCAGCTTCGGCGCTTTGCCGACGCTAGCGAAAGTAGCATCGAAGGGCGAAGGGCTAGATCGAAGGCTGAGTCCAGCGATTGCGATTTTTGCTGGAATCGTTGTAACAGTTGTGATGACTTGGTTTCCATTGACAGCTTGGTTTTCAGGGGTAACCTATCTTTCTCCTCTCGCAATATTTCAAGCGCTGATTCTGGCAGGCGTACCCCAGCTCGAGACAGGGATCTTGACGGCTAGTATAGGACGGTCCCTCAAGCTAGCGACCGCCTCCGGCGTTATTTCGCTACTCTTCATCTCGGGAGCACTAGGGCCCCTCTTGTGCCCGGGCTGTGATAGAAGTCTTCTCTATCTCTTGGTTCCAGCATGGGCCTTTTTCGCATTTCTCGGCGGCCTCACCGTGCTCGGCTATCCTAGGCTCCGATTTCATGGATTACCTGCGTGGTTCGGAAGGATCAAAATGGAGAGTGTTAGGCGTGTCGGAGTGGCTCTCGTCCTTGCTGTTTGTCTGATGACGCTGGTGGCCTGGGATTATTGGGACCCCAGCGTACTATTCGCTACGTCGATTTCCCCCGGTCAAGGAAACTTGACCCTAGGTCTACCCAACTATCCCTACATAGCAGGCTACTACAACTCTAGCCAGTACAGGATTTGCTGCGTGGAGATCGGAGTTAGTTTCGCCAAGGCCAACCCGCAACTTCTCGCGCCGGACAATTTCCTGATGGCGGGTATGGGGGTCCAATCACCCAATTGTTGTATCGATGGCTGGGACTTTGGATGGAGAGCCGACGTGTTCTTGTTGCCAAATAGCAGTCTGGTAGTCTCAGGTTCATCTTGGGGAACCTGTGACAGCAACGCCAATTGTGGAGGACACTTCTGGCAATACTTGAGGTATCACACAGAGGTTACGATCAGCCCAGCGAACATTTCTACTCCCATATTTCTGCGGATGATGTGGGAATCCGGGAGGGCGAACTGGTACTACAACACCACTGGTGTGCCGTGGACGAAGTTCGGAAGTTTCAATCCAGACTTTAGGGAAGGCCGCTACTTCGATATCGGCATTCCTGGTGGAGTAGCGAGCAATATTCCGCAAGGTCTCGCGATTTTCTACCAATTCGGAGTCGCCACAAAGTTCCCGGTCCCAGGTTGGAGCGTCCTTCTACTGTATCCGTCTTTCCAGTACCAAGGGTCCTGGAGGAAAATGGAGAAGGCAAATGTCATCCAAGGAGACTTCTCCTACTGGAAAGCCGTCTACCGGTGGGGCGGAGCACCCTACGCCGGAGTAACAGCCCGAGCCAACGCCTTGGACCCGTCTATCCCTTCGGGTACGGTCCGGTTCTCCTACACCGGAGGAACACTCAAGGATTACTCGCCGTTATGGTAAGAGGCCGCTGTTCTACTCGCATTTCCTTCGATGATGTTTTCGAAGCATTCGTCAGGCAACGCGTTAGAGGTTTAAGACGAAAATAAGGAGCATTGCCCATAATGGAAGCGCTATTGCCAGTGCGATGGGAATATTTTTCCTGAATATCTTCGACCCGTCCAGTGGTGGGATTGGGAGCATGTTGAATGATCCCAGCCCGACGTTTAGCGAGAATCCGAACTGGCTGATGGTAGATAGGAAGCCTGATGGGATGACGAATATCAACGTGAGGAAGACAATGGCGAAGGCGAGGTTGATTCCGGGTCCTGCGGCTGATATGATCATATTGTCCCGTTCGGGATCAGTCTTTCGATAGTTGGAATCGTAGAAGCTCATTACGGCGGGCGCGATGTACACAGCTCCGGGAGCGCCGAAAACTATCCCTCCTCCCGTCGCGAACACAATAACCAAGGTCATCGCAAGACCCCAGGCCCAGAGACGGAAGCGGGCGACGTATCCGTATCTTATCGCGACATACCTGTGGCCCATCTCGTGAATTATGAATGCCGTCGCGGTGGCAATGAAGCCAGCTATTACGAATTCAAGACTTCCGGGGACCCCTCTTGAAAAACGGGCAATGGCCCCGTAAGTGATTCCAACTGAGAGTACGATCCAGGCTAGGATTATTGACGGAATTTCGCCGAGACTAAACTGGGACGACATCTGTTGCCGCAAGGGTCTTAACGAATCGTTACTTGAGACTATCTTACCACTAAGACTGAGCAGTGTGCATGATTAACGACCCCGCTGCTGACGCTTCCCATCAGCAGTTTCTTGAAGCCTCCTAAGCCTCTGGTGCCCATTACGATAAGGTCGACTTTTTCTCGCTCCGCGATACTGATTATTTCTTCGACGATTGTGTACTGGGTTCGTATTACGAGCCCTTTCACGTTCGCAACTTTGTCTTTAGCTAGAGCTACTTGCTCGTTGACGATTTCGTTGGCTCTCTCGTCCGCATAGATGAAGTATTGATCGTAGGTGCTCTGGGGAATCGGCGCCCTCGACGCAAGGGCGCCAAGATATGTTATACCCGGAAGCACGTTCAAAATGATGAGTTCCGCCCCGAGTCTTTCGGCGACCCTCAACGCCACTGTAGAGGCCTTTTTCGAATTGTCCGAACCATCTATTGCCGCTAGAATGCGTCGGACGGTTGTCGTATCAGCGGGCGAAATTTTGCTGGTTAGGGTTGTGCTCATGCTGCCTGTCCCTTACTCCTTGTATTTCGGCCTACACTGATGTGACTGCGGCTCCAACTGGGACGGGTAGGTGTCGATGTCCGCTTATTCCATGGATAATGTCCCGGATTCCGACGAAGACGAGTGCGATTGAAAGTATTAGCGCTAGAGTCGTCTGTCCCAACGCAGTGTCTAGAACAGTCAACGCTGAAAGGATGACTGTCAGCATTCCGACGACCACTACTACTACCCGGAGCCATATTGGCCGATGCCTGGCTAAGCCTCCGACCACTATCTCCACCGCCCCCACCAGTAGGAGGGCTGCTGCCACGATTAGTATGAGAGCGCCGATTCCGAGCGAAGGATCAAGGATTACGACGATGGCCAGGACCACTGCGATGATTCCACCGCCCAAATTGAAACCGCGTGTGGCTGGACTGAAGATTCTGGCGAAGATTCCTAAGCCTATTCGGGAGAGCCCGCCAATCAGTAATGCAGCTCCGATGATATAGACGAGAGTTGTGAGAGCAAACTGTTGGTCTCCGAGGACGATTGCAGCCAAAGCTAAAACGAGTATCCCGCCCAAGACTTCAAACGCGCGCCACCAGCCAGGTGTCTTCATTTCCATAGTTGTCAATCTCGATGCAACCCCGGTCAGATTGAAGAGTATTTAGTGGTTCTTCGAATAGATCAGCTGATACCAGCGGCTCGGGCGAGAAACTTATTTGTCAGCGGTTCTTGCCCTTCGCAGGGCCTTCCCGTCCGGCCATCTTCTTCTTTTTCTTCTGCCAATCCTTACGGGTCGTGCATCTTCTCCCCTAGGACTATCTCTTGCCCACCTCTGGTTCTTACCGTATAACACTTGGGCACCAGCAACAATTCCAATTCTGGAAAGCTCTGGTCAGCCACATCGTAGGCGTTTCTAGGTTTCTGCTGCCTTTAGTTCCTGTTTCGTCCGGCTGATCTGTTCCAAGAGCAAGTCCACAGCGGCTAGTAATCTTGTGCACTTTGCCTTTTCGGAAGTCAGAGCTGATTCCAGCTCGAGAATCTTACTCAGAGCATTGTCTAAGTTTCGGTTGACTTGTCCGAGCGGCATGTAGTCGACCCGGCGGGGCATCGTGGCGTAAAGCTCTCGTTGCATACGGTTGATCTGGCTCAGCTTCGCATCGTCAGTGGCTGCAAGCCAGGACACTTCCCGTGCGGCCCTCGCACTGTCATAAAGCTGGTTCTGCAGCTCTACATATGCCGCCCAGTACTTCAACCAAGAATCGTTAAACTCGGCCAACATTTTCTGAATACGATCACTCTGCTCACGGCTAAAATCTATCGACAAAGCAAAACGTGGCTAGGAGAACGACTTTGAGTAAAAAGGTTTGGAACCAGGAACGATAAGCTAAATGGCATAATAAGAGGCGTTAGGTATAGAAGTTAGGCATTCACGAGATTCTTGCGAATACGCGAGGACATCTCATGCGCCTAAGTCACGCAATTTTCACGGTCGGTCTACAGCTTATCTTTGTCGCGCTCGCCACTGGAGTCCTCATTCCAAATTCTACGCTCAACCAAACAAACAAAGCGGGAACCGCTAGCGCGATAATTAGCTCAACGGCGCCTTCTGTCACGGTGAGCATGCCTGTAGGCAATGAACCGCGACCGCCAAATGCCATTTCAAGTTCTAGCCCGACTCACCAAATATCCCTCTTTCCTCGGCGACAAGCATCGAGTGGAATAGGGGCTGCCGCTACTACAAGCAACCTAATGTATCATGGGGGTGCAACAATGCACACATCGGTCACTTTCGCGATCTTCTGGCAACCCCGAGGTGCAAGCTACGAGCCTGGAGGAAACGACACTTCCTACGAGAAACTCACCACGCGATTTCTTGGCGATCTAGCCTCTTCCTCCTACTATAACATCCTCAACCAATATCCTGACCATTCCAATGGAACTCCGTTGGACAAGTCTACCTTTGGAGGCTCATATCTGGACAATACCACACGCTATCCTTCGAGTGGCACTCAGTCCAACCCATTGCATGATTCGGACATACAAGCCGAGGTGACCAGGGCAATTGGTGCTACAGGATGGGTACCAAATTCCACCACACTCTTCTTTGTCTTTACAGGATATGGCATTGAAAGTTGCTCTGACAACTTAAACAGATACTGCACATTTTCCACGCCATATTCGTACGGGTACTGTGCCTATCACTCGCATTTCCTTCAGGGCAGCCAGAACATCACATTCGCCAATATGCCTGACTTCGGCGGTCCCTCGGGCCGGTGCAACTATCCTTTCCCTAATGATACATTCGCCCCCAACCGTGACCAATACGCCGATCCAGAGATCAACCTTGTCTCGCACGAGTTGTTCGAATCCGTAAACGATCCTTACGGCGACGGCTGGTACGGAGTCGGGGGCCTCTCAGACGAGATTGGCGATAAATGCGCTTGGAACTTTGGAAGTAGCAACTCTGTTTCTCAACCAAACCTTGTTCTCGATAACCATAATTATCTCGTGCAGGAAGAATGGAGCAACCACAATCACGCTTGCGCTCTGAGTTATGGGCCATCGAATTCTGTTTCTGTCAACCTCATTTCATCTCTAGCAACAATACCTCTCTCGTCATCCAACTCTTTCAACATAACTTACTATGCCAACGGGTCCAAGGGGTGGACAACAACAGCTTACACGAACCAGAACGTGACGATTTTCGTCGACGCGAACACAAACGTCACGATCTCCGGGAGGTCCTTAGCCTCAAATCAGCATGAAGAATGGTGCCTCGAACATAGTTGCTCCGACGTGTCCTTCAATCCCGGTCCAGGGGCAATACAAAGATACTATTACTATGACCTGCTAGGTCAACAAGTCTCAATTTCGACTAACGACGGCGGGACTCTTATTGTTCAGACAAACTACACAAGTGCTCCTCAAAACCCGAGTGCCACGGATGCCCCGGAACTGGCGACCGTACTACTGACAAATAGCTCTCAAAGAATATTTGCACTACGCGCCACGAATTTCACAACACCTTTCTCCATATACAGTGGCCTGGGCGAGCGATGGACGACATCGTTTACTGAGCTCAGCATCTCTCAAGCCTTACAGATTTCTAACCCAATCGCCTACTATCATCAATACCTCACGGCATTCGGCTTCAAAGTAGTAAGTGGTGGAACAATTGGTTCTCCGCCAATCGTGACATACTATCAACTTGCGCTGTCCCGAACTGGAACTGCCAGTTTCAGTGATTGGGCGGACTCAGGCACTACCTACTCTTATCAAAGCCAACTTTCAGGATCAACCTCAAGTGAGAGATGGTCAACACCCTCAGCCACGGGAACAGTACCCGCGTTCGGAACAATTTTTACAGTCTACTATCATCAATATCTTCTGACCGCAGACTATTCCGTCTCCTATGGCGGGTCCCCAAGTGCGCCGATGCTCACTGGAACTGCACTCGGCTCGAAAGTTGGCAATAATCTGTTAACTCAACCTTTCCAGGTTTGGCTGGACGCGGGATCGTCGTTCAGTATTACGAACCCGCTCGGGGGTTCGACATTAACCGAGAGATGGCTCGCCAGCCAGGTCTCCGGCACCATCAACAATAGCGCGTCCTTGTCGTTCTCTTACTATCATCAGTATTTCCTGATTGTTGAGGGAGGTTCAGGAGGCTCCGATGGGGAGGGCTGGTACGACTCAGGTCAAGTCGCAAACGCGAGTTCTCAGGGAACCTATTCCAGAGAAGCCGGAACCGGACTCCGTGTAGCATCGTACAGCGTTGACGGAGTCACCTCTCCACAAGTGATTGCAACAAAAGAACCGGTCATAGTCACCAAAATCATGGACTCATTTCACGACGTCCAATTCAACTCGACCACACAGTTCCAACTCAGCTTGGACCCTGCAACTCTTTCCGTACTGAGTCAAATAACGCCTCCAACGATCAATGGAGATTATTACTGGTACGATTCCGGGACCACGCTCTCGACCAATGTCCCTTATGTGTGGAACACTGTCACCAGTGGTTCTAGCAGGCAGAATCTACTAGGTTACGTTATTGATGGAAGTATTGTTATGATCGCAAGACGAGACTCTGGAACGCTGGCCCTACCAAGCATTAAGATGAACACCAAGCACCAGCTCTCAATCAGTTCGACGCTCCAATACTACATTTCGGCGAATGGGGGAACCCTGTCGGGCAGTCAAACAAACGATAACTGGTACGATTCACAGTCAGACTTTACATTTCTCGGAGAGTACGCAAAGACGTATTCAGCCGACTCCCCCTACCACGCTTACACCTTAGACCCTGGGCTACAGATTCTTTCGAACACAACCCTGTCTTCAATTGCCTGGGACAACAACACCCTTGGCTTCACGGCAAACAACGCAGATATAGTTCTCTACATGCCGGAAGCATTGAACCTAGTTCCTGCCAGGGTTCTCGATAATGGAACCCCACTCGCATTCACATATTCTGAAATGTCACGGTTGATGAGTTTCAGAGGTTCTTCGAACTTCCAGATCAACTTCGTGAAACCTGGAAACGGCTCGTCAACCCAGCCAACTTCGGATTGGGAAACATACTTGCTGAATCCCATTGTCATGGGCGTTGTCGCGCTGCTCGTTGGAGGAGCTGGGACCTTACTCTACGTCAGACGCAGAGCGGCCCGAACTGAAGCCAGAGACAAACATTCCTGACCGCAAGAACGACACTTAACCAATTTCGCCTCACGAACCAAACCCACCTTCATTTGAATCAAGCTTCTTTCAGATTTAGGATTCTAGCTTTCTTGACATTCCCCAGTATACGCCGTTGAAATCCTGGATTGCTGTTGTACACATCAACATTGGTCGACCGGAAAAAAAAGGGAAGCTCTCTTATCCTCCTCCTTCTTCCCGGTTCTTGCTGAGATTTGACTGTCAGTATTTCGAAGGCTGAACATGAGTTTCATCGCAAGTCTGCGGCTGAGTGCTTCAACCGGGCATGGGACTATCTGGAAAAGAAAGATAGAAGCATGCATGATGACCAGTTGATGCTTCACCTGACGCACTCTTCCGGTATCATTGGACCTTTGTCGGAACCCCAAGAAACCTAGCTATTGGTGACTGGCAGATCTCCCGCGTCTATGGTGCTCTCAACCAGCCTCACCTTGCTCTCCTGTTCGCAAAGACATCCTTGGAAATTTGCGAGAAGAACAACTTGTCAGAACTATTGATTTCAGGATACGAGGGAGTGGCGCGGGCTTATGCCATAGAAAAAGACGTCCAGTCTGCAAGGAACTACATTAACAAGGCTAGGCAACAACTTGGCGCCGTAACCCTTGATGAAGAGGACAGGAAGATTTACTCAGATCAAATTCTCGAAACTGAACAGATGATAGCCGAATAGCCAACGAATCCTCTCTATTTCAGGACCGATGGGTTACTTCGTCTTCTGTTTTCGCAATGTTCGAGGCTTGAAGGGCTCGACGGGCCCCTTCTTTCCCGGTGCGACACCCGCAGGCTCTATCTCCCCTTGCTCTTCCAGCCTAGTGAGAAGTCTGGACATAATTCCATCGTCCCTACCGAAGACCCAGGCGACTTCGTAGGGATATGAAGCGCGGCGATCTTTTATCCAGCGTCCACGTATCATCTCAACTACAAGTAGCTCAAGCTGCTTTGAACCGATGCCCCTCAATCCTTCTACGATAGCTCTCAGCTTCTCTTTGTAGTCGACTAGGAAAGGATCCTTTGACTCGAGACCTTCGTCTCCAGCGGTCCGCTTGGACGCGGGGCCCTTCTTGGTGGGGCTCTTCAAAGACTCAGTTTCACCGGCGCTTCTCTTAGATCTTTGTTTACGGGCCAATCTCTTGTTATTATTCTAGGTCGTCCCACTGTTGCTAAGTTCGAGACTCTTCGGGGGCTCACTGTCGGGACGAACAATTCCTTCATGGCGGATGGTCGTGGAAGCAGAACTTACCAAGCTCAGCCGGTTCAAACAGTTTCTCCAGGCCGAAGACAAGATAGTCTTCGAGGACCTCTTGAACCAGTGCAAGCTCTACGCATCCTACGCTAGTACCCTAGCCTCTCCCGTCAAAGAAGTGCCACTGCTCATGTCAATGCTGTTCGCCCAGCACAAGAGAATAATGGACCTTGAGAAACGGCTAATCATACAAGAACCCAACATGGAAAAATAATTCCCCGATCATAACTAGTAACATCCTTATATCGTCCGTGTCTCATTTTGAACCAGCGCGAAGATACTCATAATGCGCTTCTCAATCATCACCGCCCTAGTATTCTCATTTCTACTGGTAATCGGGGCCGGCTCCACGTTAGCGTTCGCCACACCTCCAAAACAAGGCTATGTCGAATACAGGATCAGCGTTTTTAACCAGCAAGCACCCGTTGCCAATTTCCTCGTTAACGAGTCCGCTCAGCCTACTAATCAAAACGGGTTCGTCCAACTCACCCTGAGCCTCATGTCAAGCATCAGAAATCTCACTTATTCCCGAGCATTAAACGCCAGTTCACTTCCAGAAATATTCCCATACGTGCCTGCAACCGGCAACCAGACCCTTTCCTACAAGACTAGCGGCATAACTCTAACCGTCCACATTCACAACACTGGCAACGACCCTATTACTTTCGATGGCAAGAACTACCAGGGGACAAACTACGCAATTTCTGCTTCAGTTACTTACTCGACATCGGGATACTCAGTCTCCGCCAGCGGCAACATCGTCACCGTGTCCTCCGGACTCATTTATTCAGCCCAACTACAAATCTACAACAGATATTCCCTCCACATCCAACTCCTTGCAACCAGTCTCCCGTTGGTTGACCCTCCGAGCAGCGCATTCCCTCTTGGAGTGGCCCTCTTTAGCGTGGGTCTCATCGGCGCCGTCGGGTTTGCCGCTCCTTCGATTTTCATGAAGATCAGAAGAAAAGCCCAACCCCGGCCCCCGGCTAACCAAGAACCTCGAGATGAAAAGAAGCCATCCTATTGGGTCGACTAGTGACCACGGAGAGTCAGAGGCGCCGCTCTTCCAATGGCAATAACATCCGATAGCACTGATTCTTCGGTAATCCAGTTTCGCAACGCGGTCAAGAACTATGGACACAAGAGAATCGGTCCAGTAAATCTTGAGATCAAAAGAGGCCAAATTGTCGGTTTCCTTGGTCCCAACGGGTCCGGAAAAACAACTTGCATCAGACAGATACTGGGCCTTATCCGTCCATCGTCTGGAGAAGTGCAAGTTAATGGGCTCAACCCTGTCACAAAACACGTCAAGGCCCTGAGAAAAGTTGCCTACTCGCCAGAACTCCCCAATATCCAGACATTTCTAACTCCCAGAGAGTTTCTCACTCTAATCTCCCACGAGCTAGACTTCCCATCGTTGTGGAATGGAAGACAGGATGAGATCAAACGTGTCCTCGAACTTGTAGGACTCTTAGAGTATGCTGATACCAAAGTTGGAAAGCTCAGCAAAGGAATGGTACAACGTCTCAGCGTTGCCCAAGCCATGCTGGGTTCTCCTGAAATATTGATTCTTGACGAACCAATGATTGGACTAGACCCAGCCGGAGCGGCTCATTTTCGAGAAGTGTTCAGAGAATTCGCGGCGAAAAAAGGGACCGTCTTCATGTCCTCACACATCATGGGCGAGGTAGAATCGCTCTGCACCTCCGTGGCGATCATCCACAGCGGAAAGATCCTCTATCAAGGTCCGGTAAACGATGTGATACGAAACGTGTTAGACTATTCCCTCGTCATACTAGAAGCTCAAGGCATGACCGAACCAACGGTTGACGGAATCAGAAAGATTCCAGGAGTCTCGGAGGTAAACCTTGATGGTGCTTCTGCCGAGATAATAGTTCGCGGACACGAGGACGTCAGACCTACAATATCTGACCTTGTTGTCAAATCTGGTGCCAGGCTCTATTCTATCAAAACTGCAGAGAACATGCTCGAGCGAGCTTACATCGAAGCACTCAGAAAAAATGGGGGAAGCAGGGCCGATTGAGCCGACCCGACGTAATCCTCACCTTCATGCGTTACGAGATCAAGCGTGCAATCGCTCGAAGAAAAGTTCTCGCCCTCCTCGCCTTCACCATATTACTAGACACGTTACCTTACTATGCGTTATCGACCGCTGGGGCTAACGTATTACTCGGCTCGGCCTTTCCATACATCTGGATCGCCGGCGTCTTGGCCGTCCAGCCTTTGTTTCTCAACTTCACAGCCATCCTCATAGCAGCCGGCGCCATGTCGGAAGAGTATGAGCAGGGAACCGCAGAACTACTCCTTTCGAAACCTGTTAAGAGAAACGACTATTTCATTGGCAAATTTCTCGGCGGATTCACCCTCTTCCTTGGGATCCTTGCGTTCAATGACTTCTTGAGCGTAGCTTCAGCTTACACCTTCTTCGGCTCTCAATACGGGCTAGAAATTGCTCCAGGGCTGTTTCTAGTCCAGGCTTTCTCTGCTCTCCTCTTCTTCTCCATCGCTTTCATGCTCGGAGAACTCATCAGGAGATCAAGCCTCGCCTACATCTTTTCCTCCGCGGTCTTCTTCTCAAGCTTCATAATCAGCGCGTACATGGATCTCATCTTCAGGTTGACAGGCAAGCAGATCTACGAGACTATCCGAATCTATCTGCCAACATCGCCCGCGAACTCTCTCCCGGTTCAATACGCAGCACCCCTATTGGATCGAGCTGGAGTGGGCATCGTTGACTTTGTCGGCCAGAGTATTGTACCAACAATTGATCTTTCGGTTGCAATTCTGCTAGCTTATACTATCCCGGCGATCGCTGTTGCTGCGGGCTATTTCTGGTTCTCTGATATTTCCAGAAAAATGAGCTAGGAAAAATGCGACGAAACCTGTAATATGCGTCGCGCCTCTCAAGAACAAAGGTTTGCTACACATGACAACTAACGCGTTGCATTGTCCCAACTGTGGGTTGCCCCTGCCCCAAGATGCAACGAACTTCTGTCCTAGTTGCGGTGCTAAGATCGTAACCGTTTCTTCGCCGGGCCTGCAACCTCCTTCGCCCGGATATTATCCGCCAGTAACGCCTGCTCCTCAGCCAGTATCAACTGGCCCATACAAGGCCATCATTGGGATTATGCTGGTCATCATCGTGCTCCTAGGCATTGCCTTCTATGCTTCTTCGCATGGTTCCCTGTTCTCGCTGGGAAACGCGTATCACTATCAGTTGGCAAACCCGCCTAACGCTCAGAGCATACAACCACCGCCTACCTCCACGCCTCCGGCTTCTTCTGCAACTACAACCTGGAATGCCTGTGGAACAAGTCCGAGTCAAGGGTGCAACATGACTGCAACGGGCTGGAGAGAAGGCACCATTCCAGACACCTATGATTATTACGTGTCTTTTACAAGCACTGTGCCGGTGACGGTTTATTTCTTCACTCTCGGACAATTTGTGCAGTTCGCAGTGTGCAACGGTAATCTGAATTGTGTTTCCGGATCATATGCTTATCTCTTATCGAGCACGTCCCAGCAGAACAGAGTGTTCAAACTCGCCGAAGGTTGCGGAGACTACGTGTCCATTTTCACATCATCAGCTACCGGTGTCATGTATCCTAACGTTGCAGTAGCGAGCAACCCTGCCCCGTACCCGACGGGATATTGCGCTCAACCACAAGTGTGACAGAAGCGCTTGCAACTCAAAAACTGCCGAGTTAGACTCGGACAGGTTTTGAGATCCTGTCTGCCGATGAAGATAGATCTGTGAAAATAGTCGGCGGACTAAAGCTGACCTATTTTGTCGTAGATTACGAAGTAGAGAGAGATTATGAAGATCACCGCAAGAATCATTCCGAATGCCAAGAACCCACTAGCCCTCTTGGGCCGGTAAGCGTAACGCGTACTCATGAACAGCAAATAGAGACCGACAATTCCGAGGCCATAGACCAGACCGACGAAGATGCCCTCTTGGGGGGTCTGGTTATTCACATCATTCGGATAGACGAAAGTCAATCCGCTTTGTCTGTTTAGGAGCCCGGAGGCTCCTGTATTCGCTCCCACCAGCACAAACAATCCTCCTGCAAGGATGAAGATCGTGAAGCCGAGGACGAGAAATTCTCCGATGGGCATCAGTGGTCTGCTGGAACCGGGGGCTAATCTGATGAAGCTCATTCTGAAAGCCAGATTGTTCAGTGATCGCTTCAGCTTCCAGAGGCCCGTTCTTGCTCCCATCGTGCTTTCCCTTTCTTGTCCTTGTTGAACGCGATGGAGTCGTCGATAATAAGCCCTGCTTTCCTCTAGCAGAGTCCCCGACGAGTCTGCTGAAAACGGTTTTAATACTCGTTTCTCCGAGTGCAACTAAGGTACGGGGTCCTAGCACCAATTGTGTCCTCAGCGAATAATATGCTCTAAATGTGGGGACCTTCTCTACACGGGGCTTGAGTTGGAGACTCCGATGGAGATTATTCAGCGCAATGGTGGGTACTGCCCAAAATGCGGGAAGAAGTTGGGCTTCGACACTGAGACCCTGAAGATTACGTCTCAGGCCCCGCTGCCCCCGCAGTAGCCTGTTGCTTTTTCTACCTGACACGGTTCCCGTTCGTCTTGAGCAGATCTAGTCTTGGGAAAGAAGACCCCTGTCTACGAGTATCACAAGGCACATGGCAACATCGTCGATTATGCGGGGTTCGAACTTTCGGTCTGGTTTGAAGGAATCATTCCAGAGTGCAAAGCCGTTCGGGCTAACATAGGCCTGTTCGACGTCTCCCATATGGGAAGAATCATCGTAGAAGGAAAGAACGCTGAAGCGTTCCTCAACAGACTGACTACCAATGATGTCTCAACCCTGCCCATCAGCCGAGGCCACTACTCCCTCCTCTGCAACCTCAAGGGGGGAATAATGGACGACCTGACAATTTTCAGAATGGCCAAGACAAAGTATCTGGTTGTCTACAACGCGGCGAACCGGGAAAAGAACTGGAAATGGCTAGAGAAAAACCGTCAAGACGATACTTCGATTTCGGACCTTTCCGACGAGTCTGCAATGTTCGCGGTTCAAGGACCCAAGGCCGCCCCTCTTCTCAGAAGTATCTCAGGCAAAAGGCTCGAAGACATAGACAGGTACGGATCCAGAGAGACCAAGGTCGGAGACATACCATGTTTCGTCACTCGCAGCGGATACACTGGTGAGGATGGGTTCGAAATCTACATCTGGAATACCGGTGCCCAACATCCTCAGATTGCAATGAGAATCTGGGACAAGCTGCTCTCTGACGGAAGGCAGTACGGACTGAGACCCGCAGGCCTCGGCGCTAGGGATGTCCTTAGGCTGGAAGCTGGAATGTGTCTCTACGGGAACGATATTGGCGAAGACACAACGCCAGTAGAAGCGAGATTGAACTTCGCCGTGCGTCTCGACAAGAAGATCGACTTCATCGGCCGCGAACCCATTCAACATGAAAAGGACGAAGGACCAAAGCGACTGAGAGTCGGATTCGAGATCAGGGAAAAAGGGATTCCGCGACAAGGACAGGAAATTCTCTTGGAGGATCAGAAAGTTGGAAAGGTGACAAGTGGGACCTTTTCTCCCACCTTAGGATTGGGTGTAGGGATGGGGTATGTACCGCCTGGACTGTCAAAGGCCCCCCAATTATTCGACGTCAAGATCAGAGAGCGGAGTGTTTCAGCGGAAGTAGTGAAGATGCCTTTCTATCAACGGCGTTCCGACAATAAGGTCGTCGTTCTCGGGCAGGAAATGGGCTTACGAGATTTCAGAACCAAGTACGCGTCAGGTTCCAGCAAGATTTCCCCAGTAGTTAGCTGAGAACCTAGTTATTCCGACGAGTTAGGTGCTTTCCCAACTGTTTCGCGTCTTCAACCTGCGACTGCGTATTCTTGGCTGCGGAGTTTTTCGCAATCGTGGCGTGCAGTATGTTTCTCGCATAGATCTTTGCGGCAGTGGGGGCAGCTCTCGACGGCCATGACTTGGCATTCGAGGCAGACGGCTCCCCATACTAGTGCCATTCTTGTTTTGTTCTCCCTTAGAGTTCAGGTGCTATTAGCACTGATTAGAAAAGCCGTATGGACTTTTTTTACTAAAAAAGATAGTCTAACCTTCTCTTAACCAGACATGGAACAGCACAGACTACCCGTTCTAAGCGATAATTACTGATATCTCAACGGCGGGGTTTCTCCTTCTTACCCCTCAACAACGCATCAAGACTGACCCCGTTAACCGTGAAGACCTTATACCGAGTTCCTGGAAGGTCCCCATAGGCCTTCCCTTCCGCTCCCCCAATACCTTCTATCTGCACCTCATCGTGCTCATCGATGAAGTTGAGGGCTCCATCTCCAGGGAGGAAGGCGGTAACTACTTTGCCATTCTTGATGATCTGGGCTCGGACGCACTTTCGGACGGCGCTGTTGGGCTGTCGACACTCCACCCCGACCTTCTCCAAGACAATCGCACGACCTTGAGGCGATCCCTGCAAGGGGTCCGCTTTGTAGTCGAGGCCAAGCATTCTTCGCTTGTAAGGCGGGTAGGCCCATCTGAAGCTGGCGCGGCGCTTCCTGAGCTTCCGGCCCGCGAACAAACCACGTGCTGCTTTAGCCATCGAATCTACCCTGATAGGGACTGTCCGACCTTTTAGACTTGCTTTTAGGGATAACGCCTAGCGCGGAGTCTTTAGCCCCTGTTTGAGAGAATCGTCCGAAATCTGCTCGACCTATGCCACTACAATGTGGTCGATGTCGAAGTACCGCTTGACCAGCATACGTGTCTTGTCAATAGTCCGGCCATTCTTCCCGATGGCAATGGCCTTGTCGCGCGCGTCCACTTCGACCACTACGATCTTCTTGTCCGGCCGTTCCGTCACTCGTATCTCTTTGAGACGGGCTGGCGCGAGACTGTTCCGGATCAACTGTTCTGGTGTGTCAGCGTGTTCGACGACTTCTATCTGGCGGCTGGTCATCCGCCGCAGCATGTTGATGTTCTTACCACCCTTCCCGATCGCCAATCCCATATCACCGGGCTTGGCGATGAAAATTATCCGCTCCAGCTTCTCGTCAATAATACAATCCTGAGTTGTTGCGCCTGTTATGCTCTCGAACAAGGCCATGTACTTCATTTCTTCACTTGTGAGCTTGATCTTGGGCTGGAGCATCACTTGTTCTCAGCCAGCTTCAAGACCTCCGAGTCTCCAGCCTCCTTGACGATTAGAGCGGAAACGGGAAACGGTTTCTCACAGAGAGCGCCCAAGTCGAGGCTTGATCCCTGGAAGATGTATACGGGAATCTCTGACTGCTCCGCGCTGTATGTGATGTCTTGACGTTCCGTGGCGGCGGCATTATTGGCGAGAATGACCAGTTTGGCTTTTGCCGCGTTAACGTTGGCTAGGGCGTTTTTTGTTCCGAACTCTACCTTGCCCGTCTTTACGGCCATGCGTATCTGCTTGTTCACATCCAAGGGCTACTTTGCTCCTTTTCGGGGCATGCTCATGGAGACTTCGATGAGTCCGGTGCCCATGGGTATCTGTTGTCCGACGATGACGTTCTCCGCCACGCCTCTTAGCGTGTCGACGATGCCTTTGACTGCTGCGTCGACGATGGTTGGGATTGTGATTTCAAAAGCTGCTTTGGCTAGTGTGCTGGCTTTCTCACCGCTCACTCCGTGACGTCCGACTTGCAGGACGTCCCCTGATGATGTCATCATGTCGGATACTAGCATTACGTGGCGAACGTCCACGTCCAAGCCTTGTTCTTCCAAGACGCCGAGCGCTTCTTTGATGATTACGTTACGGGCTGCTTCGATTCCGAGCACTACAGCTGTCTCGTTGATGTTATTGCTGACCGTCCTTGATAGATCTACTCCTGGAATCTCGAAGGCTAGTGCTAGGCTCGAGCCTTCTGTCCGGACGATCCACTCGCCCTTCTCTTCTATGACTAGGGCTCTCTTGACAGCGGGTATTCCTTTGACATGTGCGACTAGCAGCTTGTTGGCGAGGCGTCGGAACTGGGCAATCTCTAGATCCTTCGCTTTGATCTCTACCTTGTAGGATTCCACCTTGACATCAGCGTTCGGGAGTTGCAATGCGTCTCGGACGTCTTGGACTGTGGCTTCTCTCTCTCTCATGACTTGAGGGTTCAGCTTGACATCAATTCTCATCCTTGTCACGTCAGTCTCGAAGGTGCTAGCAATATCGCTCAACGTGGTGTGAGTCAATAGTGTCGCAACCTCCTGGGCTTTCTCCCTGCTTGCCCGGTGCTTCGCATCCAAGTACACGGTCATGTTCGGTGTAGAGGGAATCTTTCTGGCGTCGACTATCTCTATCAGGCGTGGCAGGCCCAGGGTGACGTTCTGTTCTCTAACGCCTGCGAAGTGGAACGTGCGGAGCGTCATCTGAGTTCCCGGTTCACCAATGGACTGTGCGGACACTATTCCCGCTGCTTCGCCTGGTTCTACGAGGGCTCGCTTGTAGTTCTCGATCGAGTCGCGAACCGCATCGTCCACGCCCGACTTTGTGAGTTTGGCGTTGAGGAGTGTCTGCCGGAGCTTGTTGAGAGTCAATGGTGATAGAACGTCTCTCGCCTTCTCCGCTTGTTCCTCTACGTAGTCTTTGCCGGTGGCTGTCCCTTTTTTCATGGTCAGACGGACCCGTTCAACGAGACGGTCAATGTTGACCGACTTGCCATGATCGCTCTTTGCCACGTCGACCCCGTCTTCTCCGTAGCGGATCTGGATGATGTTGCCCCGAGAATCTCTTACAGTCTCGTCGTATTCGACCCTGAGGTGTTCCAACGCGTTGATGAGGCGTCGTTGCATGTATCCACTCTGCTGGGTCCGGACCGCAGTGTCTACAAGTCCTTCCCTGCCTCCCATTGCGTGGAAGAAGAACTCGATAGGCTCCAGCCCGTCCCGGTAACTATGGTAGACGAAGCCTCGCGGCGCAGCTCTCACATCCCCCGGTTTGAAGAAAGAGAGCGCTCTACCGCGGTATCCCCGCAGGATACGTTTTCCACGGATGGACTGCTGACCCACGTTGGCCGTCATCTGTCCAATGTTAAGCGCGGAACCGCGAGCTCCGGCTCTGCTCATGATAACACCGCTATTGTCCATCTGGAAGTGCTGGTCCGCATACTCTCCCGCTAGGTCCCGGGCTCTTGAGAGCTCGTTCATGATGTAGATCTCCAAAGACTCCTCCAGGGACTGCCCCGGAAGCCTCTCCAGCGTGCCTTTCCGGTAGCTGTCAATGTACTCGTCCACTTTCTCCTCCGCTTTGGCAATGGCCTTGGAGATCTTGTCCTTGGTTGTGGGTGGTATTTGGAGTTCGTCCATTGCGTAGGTAAAGCCGCGTAGTAGCATGAACCTGTCTAGGAGTCTCGTGACCGCGTTGAGAAATATCCTTGCTTCCTCGGCTCCGTAGTCTTTGACTATGCGGTGCCAGAGGCTCTCCGACTTTTCAGCGCCGATTGAAGCCTTGTCAATTACTCCCTGCTCAAGCACACCGTCTTTGATCACTACGAAAGCATCGTATGGACAATTGTGTAGAACTCCCCGGTCGCAGTCTTCACATTTGTAATAGCTTGACAGGTTGGATTTTGATACGAAGTTGAAGCCTTTCGGAAGGACGACGCTGAAGATCTGTTTGCCTGTCCACTTCTCCTCTGGCTTCGTCACCGCCGGTTCTAGCATGGGTCCTTCGTAGCCTGCTGCGGCGAGAAGTTTGGACACTTGTTGGCGGTCGAGGAGTGTCGACTTTTGCGTGAGCAGAAAGGCCCCGGTCAGTGAGTCTCGGATTGCGCCTATGATCGGGCCGCCATATCTTGGTGACAGGATCTGGTCTTGAACCTGCATCAATAGCCGGGCCTCTGTTCTAGCCTCCTCTCCCTGGGGGACGTGGAGGTTCATCTCGTCACCGTCAAAGTCGGCGTTGTAAGGTGGACAGACGGTCGGGTTAAGTCTGAAGGTCTTGTACGGCAAGACCCGGACTCGGTGGGCCATTATGCTCATTCTATGAAGGCTGGGCTGACGGTTGAACAGTACAATGTCCCCGTCGCGGAGATGTCGTTCGACGATGAAACCTGGCTGTATCGCTTCACCAACGACTTTACGATCGGTAACGAATTCCAGTCGGACCCTTCTGCCATCGGGGCGGACGATGTATAGTGCGCCTGGGTAATTGTCGGGGCCATTGTCGATGAGACGTTTCATCTCTTCCAGATTGTGGCTGGTAACCCTCTCGGGAATCGTTAGCCTGCTGGCAACGTCCAGCGGTACTCCGACCTCGTTAATGTCTAGGTTTGGATCTGGGGAGACAACTGTTCGCGCTGAAAAGTCTACTCTCTTACCAGAGAGGTTTCCCCTGAACCTTCCTTCCTTTCCCTTGAGCCTCTGAACAAGCGTCTTCAACGCCCGACCCGAACGGTGTCTAGCTGGTGGTAGGCCTGAGACTTCGTTGTCGAAGTATGTTGTCACGTGATACTGAAGCAGCTCGTGAAGTTCTTGGATGATGTTGATCGGAACGCCCGATTCTAAAGCCTCTCTTAGTTTCTGGTTGATTCGTATGATATCGACGAGTTTGTGAGTCAGGTCGTCTTCTGATCGGATTCCCGATTCCAAGGTGATGCTGGGTCTCACAGAGACAGGCGGAACAGGCATTACCTGCAATACCGCCCATTCCGGCCTTGCGGCTTTCGGGTCAAAGCCTAGGAGGATGAGGTCGTCGTCTGGAATCCTCTCAAGCCTCTCCCTCACAGTGCTCGGAGTCAAACGCACCGCACCACCCTCGGCTACGATCTCGTGGAAGGTGGTCGGTTTTCCATGTTCAACAGGGTACTGCTTCTGGCCGCAGTGAGGACATTGTTGGGTAGCAGTCTTCTTGGCATCCTTGATTATTTCGTCAAGAAACGCGTCGGGTATAGTGTTCAGACGCTGTTTCAGCTCCGCGTGTCGAGCCTTATACTTCTCGATCTTTTCCTCGGTGAGAAGAATTCTTCCGCAGTTTCTGCAAGTGATTGACAGCAGCCGGTGTGTGAGCTTGGCAAAGCTAACGTGAATGACAGGTTCTGCTAGCTCGATGTGTCCGAAGTGGCCTGGACAGGCGGAGGCGGTGTTACCGCACGTCTTGCATTTTTGTCTGGGCTCGAGGGTGCCGAGTCGGCCGTCCATGAGTCCCGAGGCTATGGGGACACCGTCTTCATCGTACGTGTCCCCGGCTTGTACCTCGACGGCAGAGTTCTTGCGGAATTCTGTTGGCGATAGTACTGTGAAGCGTATGCTCTGGATGACTTTGTGAGCCTCTTCCATTGTTGCTAGTGACATGGTTAAGCCCTCTCCTCAAGATTCAATCTGGGCGCGATTCCTAGCGCCATCAGTTCTTGGACGAGCAGTTTGAACGCATAGGATATTGCGACGGGAGAGATCTGGGCTTTCTCCGCGTCTATCCGGCAGATGTACTTGTTCTGTTTAATGTCGTGGTAGGCAAGTGTTCCGCAGATCTCGCAAACGTACGCAATGTACTTGTCTGATTCTTCGAGAAGTCTATCTCGTAATAGGGCGCTGGCTCCGTGTCCGATGAGGCAGTCTCGTTCCATTTCTCCGAATCGTAGTCCTCCGCCTCGGGCTCGTCCTTCTGTCGGCTGCCGTGTGAGCATCTGTACTTGTCCTCTGGCTCGCGCGTGCATCTTGTCGGAGACCATGTGATGCAGTTTCTGGTAGTAGACTACGCCGATGAACAGGTCAGCGGCCAATTTCTCTCCAGTGATTCCGTTGTAGAGTGCTTCTCGGCCGCTGCTCTGGAAGCCGAGCTTGGAGAGTGTCTCTCCAATGGCTTCTGGGCCGATGTTTTCAAAGGCTGTTCCGTCCATTATCTCACCCATCTGCGATGCGGCTTTTCCACCTAGTGTTTCCACGAACTGTCCGATGGTCATTCGAGACGGGATTGCGTGGGGATTGATAATGACGTCTGGGACTACGCCGTCGACTGTGAAGGGCATATCTTCTTGGGGTACGAGCAATCCTATGACTCCTTTTTGTCCGTGGCGTGATGCGAACTTGTCGCCTAGTTCTGGGATTCGAAGGTCTCTGACTTTGACCTTGACGAGTTTGCTTCCTTCGATCGATTCTGTTAAGAATATCTGGTCTATCGTCCCCTGTTC
>Ga0209283_10000044_pt1 | contig 53787 bp, 57 predicted proteins | sample CZO8metaG_2_FD_188354 | JGI IMG/M metagenome (GOLD analysis project Ga0209283, IMG submission 188354) | Vadose zone soil microbial communities from the Eel River Critical Zone Observatory, Northern California, USA - CZOApr15con2H1.8 metaG... | ecosystem: Environmental > Terrestrial > Soil >...
CTGGATGTCTTCGCCCCCGCCCGCCACTCGGAGTTCGCGGACGCTTATCACGCGGGGACGATCCGCTACAGCGATCTTAAGCAGGCGCTGGCCGAGGCCATCGTCCAAACGTTTGCGCCCGTGCGACACAAATATGCGTCGCTAATGCAACGACCCGATGAGTTGCGCGCCCTGCTCGCCCATGGGGCCGACCGCGCCCGGCCGGTCGCGGCTGCGACGATGGACGAAGTCCGAGCCCGCATGGGGCTGCGGGGGGCTACGTGATCCGGGTCAAGATCTGCGGCATCGCAGATGTGGCCAGCGCCCTCGTCGCCTCAGAGGCCGGGGCGGACGCCATCGGGCTGATCTTCGCTCCCAGCCGGCGGCAGGTCACCCCCCAGCGTGCACGCGAGATCACCGCCGCCCTGCCCCCGTTTATCTCCAAGGTCGGTGTCTTTGCGGACGAAGACCATCACCGCATCGAAGACCTCGCCGCCGCGTGCGGCCTGCAGGCGGTGCAACTGCACGGGGCCGAATCCCCCGAGTTCTGTGAGGGGTTCGGAGTGCCGGTGATCAAGGCGATCCGGGTAAAAGACGCCTCCTCGCTTGAGGGATTATCCGACTATCCGGTGGGCGCATTCTTGCTGGACACCTATGACGCCAGCGCACTGGGAGGGACAGGAAAAGTGTTTGACTGGTCGCTCGCATCGCGCGCGGCGCAAACCCATCGGGTGATTCTTTCTGGGGGTTTGACCCCCGAGAATGTGATGAGCGCGCTGACGCGCGTCCACCCGTACGGCGTCGATGTGAGCAGCGGAGTGGAAACAGACGGGACCAAGGACCACGGCAAGATTCGCGCGTTCATCCGGCGCGTCCGGGAGTGGGAGTTCGCCGTCAGTCCCCATGAGTAACATGGCGTCTGGTCGCTTCGGTAAATACGGCGGGCGCTTTGTCCCGGAAACCCTCATCCCAGCTCTGGACCAGCTCGAGCAGGAGTACACGCGGTGCAAAGACGACCCCCAGTTCCAGGAGGAACTGGGGCGCTACCTGCGCAGTTACTGCGGTCGGCCGACTCCCCTTTACTTTGCGCAACGTCTCACCGAACAACTTGGCGGCGGGCGGATCTACCTCAAGCGCGAGGACCTACTGCACACCGGCGCGCACAAGATCAATAACACCATGGGGCAAGTGCTGCTGGCGTGGCGGATGGGCAAGAAGCGGATCATCGCGGAGACTGGGGCCGGCCAGCACGGCGTGGCGACGGCGACCGCGGCCGCCATGTTCGGGCTGGAGTGCGATGTGTACATGGGATCGGAGGACATGGCGCGCCAGGAGCTCAACGTCTTCCGCATGCGTCTGCTGGGCGCGCGGGTCCTGCCGGTCGACACGGGCAGCCGCACCCTCAAGGACGCGATTAATGAAGCGCTGCGGGACTGGGTCACCAACGTGCGGACGACTTTCTACGTCATCGGATCGGTCGTCGGCCCACACCCGTACCCCTCCATGGTGCGAGACTTTCAGTCGGTAATCGGCCGGGAAGCCCGCGCGCAGATCCGCGAGCAGACCGGCCGCCTCCCGGATTATCTGGTGGCCTGTGTGGGCGGCGGCAGCAATGCGATGGGGCTGTTCCATCCTTTCCTCGACGATCGCGATGTGCGGATGGTCGGTGTCGAGGCCGGCGGGATGGGTCTCGCGACGGGGCAGCACGCCGCCACTCTGGTGGCGGGCACCCCGGGCGTTCTCCATGGGGCCTTGTCCTATTTGTTGCAAGACCAGGCCGGACAAGTGCGGTCGACACACTCAGTGTCGGCGGGTCTGGACTATCCGGGCGTGGGCCCGGAGCACAGCTATTTTAAAGATACAGGGCGCGCCGCGTATGTGGCGGTCACCGATCACGAGGCTCTGGACGGTTTCCGCTTACTCGCGCACACTGAGGGGATCATTCCGGCCCTTGAGCCTGCTCACGCGATCGCCTACCTCAAGACGCTCGCCCCGACGCTGGACCGAGATCGCATTGTCGTGATGGGGCTCTCGGGCCGTGGCGACAAAGACGTGCAACACGTGTCCAAGATCACGGGCTCATGAGCCGCCTCGCACAGGTGTTCACGCGGCTGCGGGCTTCCCACAAGACGGCCCTGGTGGCGTTCGTCGCGGCCGGAGATCCCGATCTTGCCACAACTGCCGAGGAGGTCGGGGCCCTGACCCGAGGGGGAGCGGACATCATCGAGCTCGGCGTGCCGTTCTCGGATCCTGTCGCCGATGGTCCGGTGAACCAGCGCGCGTACCAGCGTGCGCTGGCCCGTGGAGTGACGCTGGGCGACGTGCTCGAGCTGGCGGGCCGCGTACGGTCCGCCGTTCCGCTGGTGCTGCTCTCCTACTACAATCCTGTGCTCCAATACGGCGTGCAGCGTTTCTGCGGGGAAAGCGCTCGCTCCGGCGTGGACGGACTGGTCGTCCCCGATCTCCCCCCTGACGAAGCCGACGACCTGATAACATTCGCGCGCCCAGCCGGACTCGACACAATTTTCCTGCTCGCCCCTACCAGTACGGATGCGCGCATCCGCTTAGCGGCGGCTCGCTCGACCGGGTTTATCTACTGTGTGTCAGTTACCGGTGTCACCGGAGTCCGGGACCGAGTGCCCGAGGAACTCTACGGGCTGGTGCGGAGGATCAAGACCCAGAGCCAGCTGCCTGTATGCGTGGGGTTTGGGGTGTCCACTCCTCAGCAAGCCCGCCAGATTGCCGGCGTCGCCGACGGGGTGATCGTGGGTAGCGCTCTCGTGTCTCTCGCCGAAGAATCGCAAGACCGCCTTCCGCGCCTCGAACAGTTTGTCCGCGACTTGCGTGAGGCGCTCGATGCCCTCCCCGCCCGGGAGGCCTGACCGTCCTGATCTCACTGCGCACGCTGTGCTTCCTGCACACGGACACCCGTGTGCTCTTGTTGCATCGCCGACATCCACCCAACGCGGGGTTATGGAACGGCATCGGCGGCAAATTGAACCCGGGGGAAGACCCGTATGCGGCCTGTATCCGCGAAGTGTCGGAGGAGTCCGGTCTGCGCATTAATCATCCGGTCCTCCGCGCCCTCCTCGTGATCTCCGTGAAGTCTAGCGGCGATCTGTGGGTACTCTTCACGTTTGCCGCCCCCGCGCCGCCAGAAGAGCCCGTGTCTTCCGAGGAAGGCGAGTTGCGGTGGATCGAGCTGGACGCGCTCGGGACGCTGCCGGTGTTACCCGATCTCCCACTGCTGTTGCCCTATATTCTTTCCACTAAGGAAGTGCTCACGATCCGCCTCGATCTGAAGAATGAGGATGCTTCCTCGATGGTGCGTGCCGAAATTGTAGGTCCGGCAGGCCAAGCAAAGGTGTTGTTCGAGCAAGAGGGCAAGTGATCTGAGCGGCGAGGAAGTTCTGACCATGGTGGATTTCGCGATCCTTGCCGATCTGATGATCCTGCTGCTAGTGCTCGTCTTGCCGCTGGTGTCTCGCGGCGTAGAGCGGAACCTCGAAGCTTTTCTGTTCGTCATGGGGGCCTGGCAGCATGGGCGGCCGGAGCGCTCTCTGCTCCGTTGATCCGCGATGCCGTGACGCACCCGATCCCTATCACGGCGGCCGTCTTCACCTCTGGCCTCCTGTTCAAATGGGCCCGACCGCACATCGGAGACGCGTTGGTTAGATTGCGGTTGGTCGCGCCTCTGCCCGTGCTCCTGGCGGTGCTCCTCACCGCGCTGGCGTTGCTGAGCAGCGTCATCACCGCGATCATCGCCTCCCTCGTGTTGGTGGAGATGATCGGCGCGCTGCGGATCCACGCAGACGATCAGGCGCGATTGGTCGTGGTTGCCTGCGTGGCGATCGGGCTGGGGGCGGCGCTCACGCCGATCGGGGAGCCGTTGTCCACCATCGCGACGGCCAAGCTGCACCAAGACTTCTGGTTCCTGATGCGTGCGTTGGGTCCGTGGATCATTCCTGGGATCGTTGTCCTCGGAATCTGGATCGCCGTTCTGCCGTTGCGTTCGACGGGACCGATACTGACTGAGCGCCGGGAGGCGGAGACCTACCGCGGTGTTCTGGCGCGGGCCGCCCGGGTCTTCCTGTTTGTTATGGCCCTGGTCCTGTTAGGCGAGGGGTTCAAACCGGTGATCGACCGCTTCGTGATTACCCTCGACGCGCGCTGGCTATACTGGATCAATACCGTGTCAGCCATCCTCGATAACGCCACGCTCACCGCGGCTGAGATCAGCCCGCTGATGCGCTTCGATCAGGTCCGGGCGGTACTGATGAGTCTCCTTATCAGTGGGGGGATGTTGATCCCGGGCAATATCCCCAATATCATTGCTGCGCAGAGGTTAGGCATTCACAGCCGCACGTGGGCCCGATGGGGCATCCCACTGGGGGTACGATTGTTGGTGGCATACTTTATCTTGCTGTGGCTCTAAATCGGGCGATCGTGCGCTGTGCGGTAGAGGGCTGATATGGTGGAAGAGATTCTCGTGGTTCCGCGCGAACACCTCATGAGCAAGCCGGTCCACGGTTTTGCCCGCGGACCCGCTGACTATGTGACCCGGATCGATTGGCACGCATCGTTTCGACCGCGAGAACAGGTCGAGGAGGATCCGTCTTTCAAGCAGATCATCCCGTATCTGATCGTGAGACACACCGATCGGCTGTTCCTCGTCCAACGCAGCGCGGCCGGCAACGAGGCGCGACTGCGCGGCCTGTTCTCTATTGGTGTGGGGGGGCACATTAATCGCAGCGATGTCGTAGGGGCGAGCGATCTGGTCGCGGCCGGCCTGCGGCGAGAACTCGATGAAGAACTGATCATCCACGGGGCGTGGAGCGCCCGTTTGGTCGGCGTGCTCAACGACGACACGAACGCCGTGGGGCGAGTCCATTTTGGTTTGGTGCACGTGGTCGACGTGGAGTCCTCGGACGTAGCGGTGCGGGAGCCCGACACACTGGCCGGGCGCATGGCGACGCGCGAGGACGTATTGGCAGTGCGAGATCGGATGGAGACGTGGTCGCGTCTGATTCTGGAGAGCGCGGACCCCCTGACCTTGTGACGATGGTACTCAGAAGCGCGTGGATCGACAGCCCGGGCGGCATCGCCCTCCTCCCTGTGCGACCTCCCTACCATCTGTATCGGACGCTCGGGTGCGGTCAGGCGTTTCGTTGGCGGATCGATGCAGCCGGGGCGATCGGTGTGTTCAGGGGGAAGCGGGTGCGCCTGTCGCAGACGTCAGACGGGATCGCCTGCGAAGGACTCACAGATGAGAGCGCCCTACACGACCTCCGTCATTACCTCGGGCTCGACGAACCTCTTGAGGCGATCGAGCGTGTTCTAAGGCAAGACCCCGTGTTAGGGAGATTGCTGCCGACGACGAGCGGCTTGGCCTTGCTGCATCAAGAGCCCTGGGAGTGTTTGATCAGCTTCATCATCTCCGCGTTCAACAACATTCCGAAGATTGAACTGTCACTGCATCGCCTGGGGAGGCAGTTCGGGGAGCAGGTCGACGAGGGGGTGTGGGCGTTTCCCTCTCCGGACCAGCTCGCGGGGGCGAGCCTGCGTGACCTGCGGCGGTGTGCGCTGGGCTATCGCGGGCCATACGTGCGTGAGGTCTCCCGGCGCGTCGCCTCCGGAGACGTCGATCTGCAGGCCGTGGGGCGCGCCGAGTACTCCGTGGCGCGTCAACTCCTCCTGACGTTACCGGGAGTCGGCGAGAAAGTCGCCGATTGCGCCTTGCTGTTCGCCTACGGGAAAGGCGAGGCATTTCCGGTCGATGTGTGGGTGAAGCGGGCAGTCGAACGTTGGTACTTCGGTGGCCGCCACAAGACTGAGCGCCAAATCCGCGAGTTTGCCCACCAGCGCTTCGGGCCTCTGGCCGGATACGCCCAGCAGCACTTGTTCCACGCTATTCGGCGACGAAGGAAAGGGGAGTGAGTGCGTGGGCGTGGACGTACTTCGCCAACGTGAAGGCCTCGTTACTGTGCCCGCTTCGCACCATGATTGCCCTGAGGCTCACGCCTGACCGTCCAGCAGGGTGTCGTGACAGTGGTGAAGGTCGTGGAACCTGATCCCGGGGACCCAGCCCGTCCGAGATTCCTCGCATGACTCTCTGCGTCAGGTTCTGGCCGTGAGGAGTCTTGCCATTACGCTGCGATGGCTAGCCCACCTCGTTGCAACGCTTGGTGAACCTCATCTCAAGCCTGCAGTTCCGGCCCTTTCATCCCACCCAGTGGTCGGGACAAACACTCGGTGAAGAGCTCAGCTACTCCCCGGACATCGGTGCCCAAGCAGACACGTGTGTTCGGCTCCTTCCCCCATCGCCCTTCGAAGTCCGCCACTGTCTCGCCTAGCGTGAAAGCGCCATGTGTCTCAATCTCGACATATAGGTTCTCGGTCGTGAACATGTCGGGTTTGATGGCGTAGGCTATGCAGACAACGTCGTTATACTGAACCCCTCGACCTTCGAGAACCACCTTCACGCCGCGCTTCCGATAGGCTTGTTCGATGAACGGCGTCATCCGCAGCAGGAAGCGCCCCATCGGGGTGTCGGCTTCACGGATACGCGCCAAATTGGCATGACTGATAACAATAGGGCGACACACGTCCAGGCCGACCTGCACCATCGGAACACCAGCATGATAGACAATCCTCGCTGCTTCAGGATCGTTGTAAAGATTGGCCGAAGCGGCTGGAGTGACATTCCCCCAGGTGGAGACGGCCCCACCCATCAGGATCAGCTCTCGGAGATTCCTCGCTGCCCGAGGTTCGAGCGTCAGCGCCAGAGCCAGATTGGTCAAAGGTCCTAGGGCAATCAAGGTAATGTCGCCAGGGGCGCTCATGATCCGTGAGATGATCGCTTCGACCGCCCCACCTGGAGCCGGAATCGACGACGGCGGAGCAATCTCGATGTCACCGAGCCCGTTTTTTCCGTGGATGAATTTCGCGAAGTTAGGTTCCCGGATCAATGGGCGCGCGGTGCCCTGATAGACGGGGATATCAGATCGCCCTGCCACCTCAAGAAGGCAGAGTGCGTTCCGGGTGGTTTGTTCAACTTCCACATTGCCGAACACGGTTGTGAGCGCTTCTACTTGTAAGACCCCTGAGGTCAAGGCGCAGAAAATGGCTGCCGCGTCGTCGATGCCTGGATCCGTATCGATGATGACGCGCTTCATCGGTTTTCGACAGTCGCGATCAGTAGCAGGTCGTGCATGGCAACTAGTCGCCAGAGTTTGGCAAAACTTCGCACAGTCAACCCTTCAAGCCACTCATCACGACGCCTTGGACATAGAAACGTTGGAGAATCAGGAAGGTAATGACGATAGGGAGGGTTGCCAGTGTGCTTGCCGCAAAGGTCAGATCCCAGCGCGTCTGAACTTCTGTGACGAAACTGGCAATGGCAACCTGGATGACTCGTTTCTCAGCCGATGGTGCGGCGATGAGGGGCCACAAGAAAGCATCCCAGCTTGCCTGGAACCGAATGAGCGCGAACGCCACGAGAGCAGGGATCGAGTTGGGCAGGACGACGTGTCTGAAGGCCCCAAAGTACGACGACCCGTCGATCCGTGCTGCCTCCTCCAGCTCTTTCGGGATGTCTTGGAAGAACTGACGCAAGAGGAAGATCCCCAGAGGGTTGGCCACCCACGGAATGATGAGCGCCTGGTAGGTGTTCACCCACCCCAGCGATCGAACCTGGAGGTACAGAGGAATCGCGAGTACCTCGAACGGGACAATCATGGTAGAGAGGAACACGACGAAGAGTACGGTGCGCCCGGGAAACTCGAGACGGGCGAAAGCATAGGCTGCGGGCGCATTGACGATGAGGCTGAGGATCGTTACCGAGACGGCGACGAAGAGGCTGTTGAGGAGGTATCGAGACAGTGGAAAGGGCACGAGGTGAAACAGCTCGCGATACGCCTCCAGGGTGAAGTGTTGGGGGATAAACGTCTTCCAGGACACCGGGTAGACGTACTGAAAAATCTCTACCTGGGGTTTTAGGGACGAAAAGGCCATCCAGAGGTAGGGGACGAGGAACCCCGCAGCAAGCCCGCAGAGCGCGAGATACACGAACCCCTGCCCAGCCACGCGCTCTACGGATCTCCGGCGCAGCTGCCGCGCCCGAGTGTCCCCGAGATCCTTCTGGTCCGCGATCGTAGGACGGTGCCCAACCATGTGCCTTAGTACTCCTCTGAAGGGCGTAACAAACGGAACTGAACAACCGTCAAGATGAGGACAATCCCTAACAAGATGAAGGACATCGCGGACGCATAGCCCATCTGAAAGTAGCGAAAGGCACTTCGAAAGATATAGAAGACGATGGCTGTTGTGCTATCGGCAGGGCCCCCGTCAGTCATGAGATACACGGGGGTAAAGACTTTGAACGCAGAAATCGTTCCGATAACGATGACAAAGACAGTAGCCCGACGGAGCAACGGCAAAGTGATCCACACGAAACGTCGCACTTTCGTAGCGCCATCGATTTCCGCGCTCTCGTATAGCTCCATCGGGATCGCCTGAAGCCCCGCGAGAAAGATGAGCATGTAGAATCCTACGTCTTTCCACACGCCCATGAAGACGAGACTCAATAGCGCCTGCCCGGGACTGGCAAGAAACGGCTGTGCACCCAGGCCCACGGTCTGCAGGAAGCTGTTGATGAACCCTTGCGAGTTGAACATGAGCTTCCACACCGTGCTGATAACGACCAGGGAGGTGATGACTGGCAGGAAGATGGACGATCGGAAGAACGCCAATCCGCGGACCTGTTGCTTCAGGAGGAGGGCGAGGACCAACGCCGCTGCCGTCTGGATTGTCACTAGCAATACCGTGTAGAGCAGTGTGTTCGTCAGCGCAACTCGGAAGACTGGGTCCGTCCAAGCGCGGTCATAGTTACTAAAACCGATGAAGACCTGCTCGGGGTTGAGCAACGAGTAATCGAAGAAACTGATTCGGAAGGCTTGCATGATGGGAAGAATGGAGAACAACAAAATGCCGCCAGCAGCCGGGAGAAGGAACATGGCTGCTGTCCAATGCCGTTCGCGGTGCAGACCCGGCGCGCGCACCGTCATTGAACAGTGTCAGGAGAAACTACCAAATCATCAGTCCGCCGCGCGTTTGCGCGGCTCCGCCTAACGGCCTCCTCGTGCCAACGCGACATCGAGTCGGGCGGCGGCATCGTCGAGGACCGTCTGGACATCGCGCCCCAAAGCAGTGTCCTTCGCCACCGCGAGGAAAGTGTCAAACAAGAAGTTGTATGCTGCAGTCGGCTGTCGGTGCACTGCACACTTTTGCAGCTGCTCCGTGAATGTGTTCCATGGGTACTGCCGGAACTGTGGTGACGTCTGGATCAAAGACTTCCGCACTGGGAGATACCCGCTCAACCGGACCCAGTCCGCATGCTTGACCCGGGTCAACCAGTCGACGAGCGTCCAAGCGACGTCTGGATTCTTCGTCTTAGTCGCGATTGCGACATTCCATCCTCCTGCCGTCACAGCGCAGCGCTTGCCCCGAAACATCGGGACAACAGCATACTTGAAGTCCGGGTAGCGTCTGTCGAGTACTGCGCGATACGTACTCGGGGCCTGAAAGATCGCCACCTTGCCTGCCGGGAAGCCATCGGGGATAGGATCGAATGCGATGACTTTGTGCTTGACGAAAAGATCTTGATACCACTTCAGCGCTTCGACAGTCGCGGGCCCGTTCAAGAAGCCGGTGGCTTTCTTCAGATCGGGACTGAGCACGGCGCCGTTGTTCTGGACAATAACAGGCAGGATCGACCAATCGCTCAGGTGCCGCTGTACTGCAAACCCCCAGGCGTCCGTCCGATCCCCGATACGCTTGGTCAATCGTGCGGCGACACTGACAAAGTCGTTCCATGTCCAGGCCTCATCCACACGTTGCGGGATCTTGATTCCAGCCTGTGCGAACATCGTCTGGTTCACGTACAACCCTTCAGTCAATTCATGCATAGGCACGCCGTAGATATGTCCCTTCCAGACGGGCTCGAGGAGACCAGACTCGAGGATATCTGCCTTGTTCTCAGGGGTCAGATACTTCTCAAGGACGAGCAGGCTGCCCTGGGCCGCAAACGCCGCAGTACGCACGTCCATCCAGAAGACGTCGGGCGGCTCACTAGCTGCAAACGCAGTGGCGATCCTTTGATGATATTCATTAAAAGGAAAGGCATCGCGCTGAACCGTGACATTTGGGTTGGCGCTCATGTACCCCCGGAGCAATTCGTCCATGGCCGCCTCAAGGGCGGGATCCGCTTGCATCCAGAAACGGAGAGTCACTTTTTGCTGTGCGAAGGCGGTCGGCGATGACGGTGTTGCAGTAATGAGCGCGCAAATCAAAATAGCGAACACGCCAGCCAGACCACGGGTCGCCGGCAGACTTCTCATGTTTCCCCTCCTTCTGATCTCCAATCGGTTGCCCTAGCGACTTCGTCCTGTGTGAGGGATGTCCTTCGACGATGCATGGAGAGTGTCATGGGGGATTCGTCCCGCCGTTGCATTGACTTGAGGGGGAGACGGGCAATCGATGAGGAAGAAGAGGTCGACGATCGGAAAACAAGGCCGTAACAAAACACAACTAACCGGTCCATTGTCTTCGAGCACGAGGACGCGAGAGGGGTTTCTTCGAATGAAAATTTACACAGCAGGCCCGCTCTTCACCCCATATCATCGCGCATTCATCGCCCGCCTTGCCCAACGCCTGCGCGAGGCAGGGTTCATCTGCTACGTCCCTCATGAGCGTGGCGTTACTAAGGAGATTGAGTGGGCGTCTGGCCACCCGCGCACAGCAAAAGGTATCTTCGAGATGGACTACGAGATGGTCGCTGGGGTGAACGCCATCGTGGCTCTTCTGGACGACCCGGATGTGAGTAGTGGCACAGCGTGTGAAATCGGCATTTTCTACGGCCTGATGCAACACGACCCTTCAAAGAAGGGCATAGTTGGCCTGCTGACAGACGCCCAAGCATGGAAGCGTGCTCAGGTTGGTGCCCCACCAGTCAATGCCTTCACCCTTGGTTGTGTTGAAGATGTTGGGAAAACCTGCCGTACAATCGAAGAAGTAATCGATCAGATGAACACGTGGCAGCACGAGCTACGGGAAGCTGGTGTACTTGATTGAAAGAGCGAGGGGGCCCGACCGTGAAAGTGTTCTTGACCGGCATCATTGCGACGCCTTATGCGCGGGAGTATCTCTCTACGTGCGCGGCGATACTCCGCGAGAACGGATTCGAGTGCTATACACCCACCGAAGGTGGCTGGCATCCTAGTGGAAGCGACCAGGCAGAGAGCACGCTCCAAGAGGACTACCAGGCGTTGGAACAAGCAGAGGCCGTAGTCGCTGTCTTGGATGGATACAATGTCAATGACGGGGTGGCAGGCCAAATTGGGTCATTCTATGCTTTGATGCAGCGTGATGGCTCGAAGAAGGGCATCTTAGGGATTTTGCACGACACCCGAGTTGCTCGATGGGACTGGTCGGCCGGCGCCAGAGCGCTCAACTATTACATGTTGGGCTGTGTTGAAACACGGGGCCAAGTTTTTCGATCCTTCCCTGAAGCGTTGGCCGAATTGCGCCGCTGGGCTGGTCACGCTGAGCGGTCCCCTCTGAAAGACCCATATTCGCCGGGCTTAGGCCCCGCCTAAAGAACCAAGACCGGTCTGTTCCACGAAAGCCTCACCGCCTTCGATCGATCTCGAACTCTGGGAATGCTCTAGGTGTTTGCGTGCATGTTGCTCGACCCGACATCGATCACTGCCAGGAGAAGGCCATGGCGCGTACGGTGTTGATCAATGGGACGGTTGTCACCCAAAACGACCGAGCCGACGTGTTCGAACCGGGGGCAGTGGCCTGGGAGACAAATCGTATCACCTATATTGGCCCGGTTCAGGGTTTTTCGATCACGCCGGAGGATCACATCGTTGACATCGCAGGGCGGCTAGTCCTACCAGGTCTGGTCAACGCCCACACGCATACCGCGATGACCTACCAAAGAGGGCTGGTTGAGGACGTAACTCCACAACAGTGGTTCGCTCGCACTGCGGCTCTCGAAGCCCAGATGTCCGAGGAAGATCTCTACTGGTCCGCGTTACTCGGTTGCTACGAAATGATCCGCAACGGGATCACCTGCGTGGCCGATCGCTTCTCCCACATGGAGGTCGTGGGTGAGGCCGTGGCGACTAGTGGACTCCGCGCCGTTCTGGGCCCCTCCCTCTACGACATCGGTCACCAAGCGAGTCTCAGTGCGGCCACCGCCCTCGTGAAACACTGGGGAAGCTCGCCCGAGAATCGAATCTCCTGCGGACTTGCTCCGGTCGCCCCAGATCTGGTTTCATCAGGGCTTCTTCGCGATATTCGCGCGGCTGCGGATAAACTCGGCGCACGAATCTTCATCCATGTCGCTCAGACCCAGCACGAGTTGGATGAGGTGAGAAGGCGCGGGTTTGAGGGTTCGGTTCAGTACCTGCATGCTTTGGGCTTCCTCGGGCCTGATGTGGTTGCTGCTCACTGTCTGTATCTCTCCGAGACCGAGATAGCCATGCTGGCAGAAACGGGGACGAAAGTAGCGCATTGCCCAACCAGCAACGCAAAGATCGAGGCTCGTGTCGCACCTGTGGGCGGCTTGCTCGCCCATGGCGTTGAAGTCGGTCTGGGAACCGACTGTGCCTCTTGCAACAACACCATGGACCTCTTCGAAGAGATGAAGATTGCCGCTCTTCTCCTCAAGGTCGCCCACGGGCAACCAACTGCTCATCCCGTGGAGGGCATCTTGCGCATGGCCACGCGAAGTGCGGCGCGCGTGTTGGGGCTAGAAGCCCAAGTGGGTTCTCTCGAGGTAGGGAAGCGGGCAGACATTATCACGTTAGACCGCCGGGGGCTACACTTCTATCCGCGGAACAATCTCTTCGCAGATCTGGTCTATAGTGCCAAGGGCGCCGATGTGCGAGATGTCTTTGTAGACGGGCGGCTTCTAGTGCGAGATGGTGAGATCTTTGGTGCGGACCTGGACGAGGCCCGAAGTCGTGCCCTGGCCCGGCACCTCAGAGCATCCTGACAAGGGATTAGATCCGTCACTTCGCCAAGTGTACTCCTAGCGGGTGACGTCGATCCGGCCATCCCCATCGCCGATGATCTCCCCGATGTGGGCGATGGGAGCGACTCCCCGGCGCTGCAGCGCCGATGTCAGAGCATCCAGACGGTCGGCGGCTACCGCGATCAAAAGGCCCCCTGAGGTTTGCGCGTCACAGAGCAACAACTGATCGCCTTCGTCCATCCCCGCAAAGGTCACGCGCGGCTTGAGGTACTCAAAGTTGCGCGAGGTTCCGCCGGCGATCGCACCGTCCAGTACTAGCCGCGTAGCCTCCTGGAGGATCGGGACGCGGGAGGACCAGATCCGGGCGCGGACACGGCTCCCTGAGGTCATTTCGTACAGGTGGCCCAGGAGTCCATACCCTGTCACGTCGGTCGCCGCATGGACGCCGACTTCGACCATTGCCTCCGACGCCTCACGATTAAGGGTCTCCATTATGCGTATGGCCTCGGCCACGGCCGCAGAAGACGTCTTGCCCTGTTTGATACCGGTTGTCAGGACGCCGATGCCGAGCGGTTTGGTGAGGATTAGTTGATCGCCGCCCCGTGCTCCGACATTGCGGATGACTTTATCCGGGCGCACGGTTCCCGTGACGGCCAGGCCGTACTTGGGTTCCGGGTCGTCGATGCTGTGCCCTCCGGCGATAAGGACGCCGGCTTCGCTCGCCTTGTCCGCCCCGCCCCGCAGGATTTCTTCCAGCACCGAGAGCGGCAGCTTGGCCCGAGGGAAGCCGACGATGTTGAGCGCCAGGAGGGGCCGCCCGCCCATCGCGTAGACGTCCGAGAGCGCATTCGCCGCCGAAATCGCCCCGTAGTGGTATGGGTCATCGACCACGGGCGTGAAGACGTCCACAGTCTGCACGAGGGCCAAATCCTCGGTGAGCTGGTACACGGCCGCGTCGTCGGCGGTACTGGTTCCCACGAGGAGGCGAGGGTCAGTAATCTTGGGTAGCTGGCGCAGGACCTGCGCCAAGTCCTCAGGACCTAGTTTGGATGCTCACCCGGCACAGGCCACCATTGTGGTCAGTCGGATACGCTCGCGTGGGGACATGGGGCTCACCTCCCTTCGGATCTGGCGTGGGCAATTGCAGACATGCGCGTCGGCGTCATTGTACCATGCGAGGTAAGAACCTCCGTCCGCGGCGGACCGTGCGGCACACGCCGCACTCGAGGGGCAGGCCGCGCCTCGCGCGTCACGAATCACCCGGAGCAAGGATGAACCTGCACCAGTTGCGGATTTTTGTCACAGTGGCGAAGCGAGGCAGCTTCTCGCGCGCGGCGGAGGAGTTGCACATCAGCCAGCCCTCCGCCAGCATTCAGGTGGCAGATCTGGAACGCGCGCTGGGGGTTGATCTGTTCGAACAGGTGGGACGACAGATCCATCTTACGGAAGCGGGGCGTGTGCTGGAGGACTATGCGCGCCGGATTCTGGCCCTGACAGAGGAGGCGCGCACAGCGGTAAGCGAGACGGCCGGGTTGCGGCGCGGGCATTTGGCCGTCGGCGCCAGTCCGACTCCAGGGACTTACCTCCTGCCGCGGATCATCGCCGGGTTCCAGGAACGCTACCCCCAGGTCTCCATTTCGCTCCACATTGCTGCGAGCACCGAGGTCGGGGAGCGGTTGATGCGCCACGAGCTCGACCTAGGCGTCGTCGGAGGGAAGATGCACACCCCCGGATTGCAGACCGAGCCATTTCTCGATGACGAGATCGTGCTAGTGGCTGCCCCCACGCATCCGCTGGCCGCAGCAGGGAGCACTAGGGCGATGGCGCTGCGCGATCATCGAGTGATTCTGCCCGAGCCCGGGTCCGATTCCCGTGGTGCCGTAGACGAGGCGCTGTCAGACGCCGGGCATTCGCTGACCCCGGCGATGGAACTTACAGGAAACGAGGCGATCAAAGAAGCGGTGGCCGCCGGACTTGGGGTCGCGCTCCTCTCGCGGCTCGCCGCCCGCGCGGAGGTCGCCGCAGGGCGGCTGGTAGTGATCCCGATCTCTGATTTGGTAGTCCGACGACAGTTTTCTCTCGTTCGCCTCAAGGACAGGCGCCTATCCCAGGCGGTGCGCGCGTTCAGCGAGATGCTGCGCGCATCCGTGAGCGCCGCGAGGGCGTGAGCCGCCCGATGCTAACTCAGCCTTTTGAGGTGATCGAGCATACTGCTGATGTCGGTATTATTGCCTATGGGCAGTCGTTGGAGGAGCTGTTTGCCAACGCGGCCGTCGGGATGATGAGCTTTCTCATCGACCTCGACTCCGTCCGTCTGGTCCAGCAGCGGACAGTCACTGCCGACGCCGATGACCGCGAGGGACTGCTTATCGCGTGGCTAAACGAGCTGCTGGTTCTCCTCAACGCCGACGGGTTCGTTCCGGGACGATTTACGGTGCGGGATCTTACGGACACGCGGCTGCGTGCGGACGTGGCGGGCGAACCCGTCGATCCCACGCGGCACCGTTTTCATCTCGACGTGAAGGCCGCAACCTACCATACTCTCGAAATCAAGCAGGATAGCTTGTGGCAGGCCCGCGTCATTTTCGACGTGTAAGACAGGCGTGCCGATGGTCCGCTGAGGTGGGATAAGCTCACGTGCTTGACTTGAAGCTCATCCGCGACAACCCAGACCTCGTGCGCGCAGGCCTGCGCAAGAAAGGCGCCGATGTGGCGCAGATCGACCGCATTCTGGAGTTGGATCGCCAGCGGCGCACGTTAGTGCAAGAAGTAGAGCAGCTCCGGGCCGAGCAAAACCGCGCCTCCGGTGAGGTCGCCAAGCTCAAAGGGGCCGATCGCGAGCAGCGGATTCGCGCCCTGCGGCAGGTGTCCGACGGGCTCAAGGCCGTCGAGCCGAAACTCCGCACACTGGAAGAAGACCTCGACCGCGCACTGCGGGCTCTTCCGAATCTCCCCCATGAGAGTGTGCCCCTCGGGGAGGATGCGCCCGCAAATCTAACCCTGCGGACGTGGGGAACAAAGCCCCAGTTCGCTTTCGCGCCCCGCGATCACGTGGAGGTCGGTACGCGCCTTGGGATCTTGGACATGGAGCGCGGTGCCAAGGTGGCGGGATCCCGCTTCTACTATCTCCGCGGCGCGGGGGTCTTACTGGAACAGGCGCTGATGCGGCTGGGCCAGGATCTGCTAGTGGCCGAGGGATTCACCCCGGTCATTCCCCCGTTTCTGATGCGCCCCGAGCTCCTCGTCAGCGCGTACGGAGGCGCGGCGCTGGATACCCACCAGATCTACCAGGTGGTCGAGGAGGACCTGGTCCTCATCGGGACGTCGGAGCACAGCGTGGCGGCGATGTACAGCGAGGAGACCTTTGAGGAGTCCCGACTTCCGCTGCGCCTCGCGGGAATCTCCTGGTGTTTTCGCCGGGAGTCGGGCAGCTACGGCAAGGACGTGCGCGGACTCTACCGCGTGCATCAGTTTGACAAGCTGGAGATGTTCTCGTTCACGGCGCCGGAGACGTCGTGGCAGGAGCATGACTACCTCGTCTCCTTGCCCGAGCGCTTTCTGCAGCGCCTGGGACTGCATCACCGGGTGGTCGTGCTGTGCGGCGGCGAGACTGCCGCGCCATCCGCGAAGACGTACGACGTGGAGACGTGGATGCCGGGCCGCAGCGAATTTGGAGAAACGCACTCCTGCAGCAACTGCACCGATTTTCAATCCCGCCGGCTGGGGATCCGCCTCCGCCGGGGGGGGAAGGGCACGGTGTTCGCCCATACTCTCAATGGCACCGCCGTGGCCACGAGCCGAGCCCTCGTCGCCGTTTTGGAGAACTTCCAGCAACAGGACGGATCCGTCCGCGTCCCTGATGCCCTCCAGCCCTACATGGGGGGGATGCAGGTGATTGCGCCTCCGCCATGAGGACGCGGGTGACTCCGGAGAGCCCTCCGTGACGCTGCGCGTGGTCGTGTTCGGCGCGGGGGCAGTCTTGATGGCGCTGGAAATCGTAGGCAGCCGGATCCTGGCCCCCTATTTCGGCAGTTCGGTCTACGTGTGGGGCAGCCTCATCAGCATCTTCTTAGCGGCCCTGAGTGCGGGGTACTACCTCGGGGGAGTCGCCTCGGATCGGTGGCCGCAGGCGGTTTCCCTCGCAGTGGCGTTAACCGTCAGCGGCGTGTTGATCCTCATACTGCCGGTTGCCTCCCGACCCATTTTGGAGACAGTGACGCTGTGGGATCTGGGGCCGCGGGCCAGCCCCCTGCTCGCCTCGGTGGTGCTCTTTGTCCTGCCGAGTCTGCTGTTAGGGATGACCTCGCCGTTTGCCATTAAACTCGCGGCAACAGATCTCGCCACGGTCGGGGCCACGGCCGGGGTATTGTATGCGATTTCGACCGCGGGGAGTATTGCGGGGACGCTGCTCACCGCCTTCGTGCTGATTCCCGCGATGGGGGTGCGGGCGATCCTCTATGCGCTGGGGGTCACCTTAGTGGTACTCGCGGTACTCCTGGCGCTCCGTGCCGTCCGCCGTGTCGCCCCGGTGATGTCTCTGCTGCTTGTGGGGGTCCTGGCCTGGGACGGCAGTGCCGCCACGGTCGGCATCTCACGCTGGCTCGTGGAGAAGGACACAGTCTACCACCGCATCCGGGTCCACGAAGACGCGTCGTGGCGGTACTTGCGCTTCGACCGTTCGCTGCAGGGCGGCATGCTGTTGAAAGACCCCACGATCAGCCCGCTCCGCTACACAGACTATGTCCACCTGGCGTGGGTGTTCACACCCTCCATCCGGCGAGTGCTGGTGATCGGACTTGGGGCCGGATCGATTCCCAAGCAGTTCTTGGCGACCTATCCCGCGGTCTCGGTCGAGTCCGTGGAACTGGATCCTGCCGTAGTCGATGTCGCCCGGCAATACTTTGCCGTGCCCGAGGGGAAGCGGCACCGCATCATCGTCCAGGACGGCCGCCAATATGTGCGTCGCGCCGACGGCATCTACGACATGATTCTGGTGGACGCTTACTTCGCCGATGCGATCCCGTTCCACTTAGTGACGCGAGAATTCCTCGGACAGCTGAAAGCACACCTCGCGCCCGGGGGCGTGGTGGTCGCGAACATCGTGGGGGCGTTGGGCGGGGCGAACAGCAAACTCTTCCGCTCGGTCTACAATACCTACGCCAGTGAGTTTGGAAGTCTGGCGGTCTTCCCCGTCGGGTTTGCGACGGGCAAGGAACAGGAGACCACGCGCACGATTCTCCTCTTCGCCACGCCCACCGGCGGGCTTTCCCGCCCTGTGATCGCAGACAGACTCGGGGCCTTGCTGACCGCAAAGAAACTCCCCGAGCTGGTGACGAAGTCGTTCCTGCGCGACTACTACGACGCCCCCATCCCGACCACCGACATGCCCGTGCTGACCGATGATTTCGCTCCGGTCGATATGCTGCCCGTGTACGGCTGGGAACCGGAACACCGGTAACGGGCGGCGGAGGAAAGCCGACGGGCAGGACACCCTGCGTGCGTTTCTCGCCTGCCGCAAGAGCCCGAGTTCAAGCGACGCTGCTGGCCGTGCGATGCAACAGCCTTTCGGCGCCTTCGACTAGCTCGCGGACGATCTCCCCCGCCGGTTGAATCCGCTTCACGTCGCCGACCGACTGGCCCGCATACATTGCCATGGCCCGGATATTGCCGACAACCTGGCGGTTGGGTGGCGCTCCTCCGAAGCGCGGGACCGAACGGACGCCGTCGGGGTGGTGCCACTCGCCGACCGTTTCGGTGCTGATCGCTTGCGCGGCCTCGACGGCAGATCTCAGCACGCCATGAGTCGAGGGGCACAATGGACAGGTAACCTCGAAGAGGGTACTGCGCACACTGTCCTCGGCCCGGGCAGCGATCAGTGCCTGAACATAATCTGGGTGAGCGTTAGTCTCCTCGGCGGCCAGGAAGCGCGTGCCCATCCGTGCTCCCGCGGCCCCGGCGGCAAGGACGCCGGCCAGCGCGCGCGCGTTGCCGATGCCTCCAGCTGCCAGTACCGGTACTTTGACCGCGTCGACAATCTGCGCCAGTAGTTGGAGCACGCCGAGCTTACCCCGGATGTGTCCGCCCGCCTCGATCCCCTGGGCGATGATAAAATCGCAGCCCGCCTTCTCGGCGGCGACGGCCTCCTCCAGTGAGCCCACTTGCCAGCTGGCCAGAGCCCCGCCCTTATGGGCGAGGCGCACCAACTCGGCGTCGGGAAACCCCCAGAAGAAGTCGATGACTCGCGCCCCACGGGTCGCCGCCTGGACCGCTTCCGGCTGGACTAATGGGATCAGGAAGTTCGCGCCATACGGCTTGCGGGTATGGCGTCTGACCTCGTCCAGTCTGGCCTCCACTGCCTCAGGTGTCAGCCCAGCGACGGTGGTGACGCCGAGGCCGCCAGCCTCAGACACCGCTGCTGCCAGCTTGGGTCCGCCGACCGTGCCCATGCCGGCCAGCTGGATCGGGGCTTCCACGCCGACCAGTTTTGTGAAGGCGGTCCTCAACATGGCTGCAGTCTCCTTCTGAAGCGCAATGTCAAGCGCGTCGAGGTCGCTGACGCAGAGGGGGTCTACTTGGAGTGTTTGTCGGCGACCTTGGAGGCGCCGTAGGCGTCGGGCTTGGTGACCGCCAGATAGCCTGAGCCGGTCACCATGCCGACTACTTCGCGGATAATGCGCTTTGTGTCCCCGTTGGGCCCGACGTCCAGGTGGATTTCCACCGGCAGTTCGGAGTGTCCGTTCCGCGCCAGTTCAGCGCTGAGCAGTCCCGCGGTTTCCAGACTCAGCGAGGTTTCGAAGAGGATCCGCTGGCGGAGGCTCTCCATCTTTCGGTTGAGCAACTTGCGGTAGAAGTAGCGGCCGCCGTGCCCGACCCGGTGCACGATGACGGCGGTCACAAAGCAGGTTTTATCGCTGAGGAGCGAGTCGGTTCCGATGATGAGGTGGTAGTGCTGATCGGAATCCTCGCTCATGTACTCAACGAGCCGATCAAACATCGCTTGAAAGCTCAGTTTGCCGTATGTCGGACTGTTGAAATCCATGCTCTAGACGCCCTTATGGTCAGTATACACCGCGGCAATTCATCGCCGCAATTCACCCCAATCCGTCCGGGCAACTGACCGAGTTCCTAGTTAATGAACTTTAGACATGATGGAACCGTTGGTGAGCCATCGGGTGGCGCGTACCACGATCCCTTGTGTTCTGATGGCGGCAAGCCTACAAAGGATCCCGCTCCCCGGCTCGTGGTCCGTCACATCTCCCGGCGTCCTTCGAGAGCTTTCGCGAGGGTCACTTCATCGGCGTACTCTAAGTCGCCGCCCACCGGCAGGCCGTGGGCAATCCGCGTAACTTTGACACCCAGCGGTTTGAGGATCCGGGCGAGGTAGATCGCCGTGGCCTCTCCTTCGACCCGGGGGTTCGTCGCGACGATGACCTCACTAACCTCCCCCGACTCGACACGGTGAAGCAGTTCGGCGATCTTCAGCTCATCCGGTCCGATGCCGTCCAACGGCGAGATCGCGCCGTGGAGCACGTGGTAGAGTCCGCGGTATTCGCGCGTGCGCTCCATGGCGAAGACATCGCGCGGATCCTCGACGACGCAGATGATGCTGCGGGTGCGGGTGGTGCTGGAGCAGATTGCGCATGGGTCGACGTCGGTGAGCTGGAAACAGATGCTGCAATAGTGGAGCTGGGCTTTGGCATCGAGGATAGCCTGGCTGAGACGTTCAGCGTCTTCTTTCGGCAGGCGCAGGATATAGAACGCGAGTCGCTGGGCGGTTTTCGGCCCCACCGTGGGCATCTTCGACAGTTCTTCGATCAAACGGGCCATCGGGTCGGCATACATCGCCGACGCGGCAGTCCGGATAGGATACCCCGATCCCGCCATCTCGGTCAAATCAGGCCCGGCGGGAGCGGCAACCCTCCAGTGAGCGCCCGCATGCGGTCTTCGAACCGCTGCTTCGCCGCGCGCTGGGCTTCCCGCACCGCGGCGACGATGAGATCTTGGAGCATGCCCACATCGGAGGGATCCACGATCGAGGGATCCACGGTGATCTCCAACAGTTCCCCCTGCCCGTTGGCGACGGCCCGTACGACGTTGCCGCCGGCGGTCGCCTCCACACGCTCGGTGCGCAGTTCCTCTTGCATCCGGGCCATGTCGTGCTGCAACTTCTGCATTTGCTTCATCATCTTGCCGACATCACGCATTAGACACCCCGGGGGATCACCACACGTCTTCTATCTCTAGCGGTGAGGGACCCGCTCGCATTCCCTAAACGGGGAGGTCATTCCAGGTGTTTGACTTCCAGGATCTGTCCGCCGAACAGCTGGGCTGTTTTTGTGACGAAGGAGTCGCCGTCGATGGGTGCTGTGGAGATGGCCGGGGTGGGGCCCTCGTGAATCATGCACTGCAGATGTAGACGGTGCTGCAAGACCCGTTCAACCGCATCTTCTACGACGGTGCGGTTTTCGGGACGGTGCAGGTTTTCCACGTGGAAGTTGTACCCGGGACGCAGACCGACGACGAGTGTCGACGCCTCGACCCGTAGGGGGATGCCCTCGATGATGAGGGCGTGGCAGAACATCTTCGTGCGCTTGATTTCTTCTAAGACCCGTCCCCACTGGCGGCGCACGTCCTCAACGCCAATATCCGGTCTATGCGCAGGCACGGCCGACAGGGGCGCGTCTGCGGGAGCGGCCACCGGGACCTCTGCCTTGCTGTCCGCTGGGCCCGCCGGACGTGATGGGGTGGCTTTGCGCTGCGGGGTCTCGGGGGCGCGTGGTGGCGCGGATGGTTTCTGGTCCGTCGGGGGGGCCTGAGTCGGAGGGCTTCCTGCGCGTTGCTCGAGGGATTGGACGCGGGCCAGCAAGCCTTCCAGGGACGGATCCATGTCCGGGCGGCATAGGCGGATCAACGCGATTTCCAGCAGCAGCCGGGGCTGCGGGCTGAAGCGCGCCTCGCTTTCGGTGGCGGATAGGATGTTGAGGGTGCGCAGGATGTTTTCGGTCGTGGTCCGCTCCGCCTGCGCGGTCAGTGTGGCCAGCCGGCTCGCGGTAGTATCGAGGAGATCCGCATCGCGGGCCCCGGTGGTGACGACGAGCAGGTCGCGGAAGTGATCAATGAGAGTCCGCGTCACCTGGCGCACATCTTTGCCTTCATCCACGACCTTGCTGACCAACGCTAAGCACTCGCCGACCTGACGGGCGAAGATGGCGTCGGCAAATTGCCGCGCCGTCTGTTCCTCGACGATGCCTAACACGGACACGACGTCGGCGGCCATGATCGGGCCGGACGCGAACGAGATCAACTGGTCCAAAATGGACTCCGCGTCTCGCACCGAGCCATCCGCGCTCCCCGCGATGAGAGCGAGGGCGGGCTCCTCCACGGTAATCCCCTCGACCTGCGCGATGTGGTGCAGGCGGGTGACGATCTCCTTCTGCGAGACGCGGCGGAAGTCAAAGCGCTGACAACGGGACAGGATCGTCGCGGGCAGGCGATGGGGCTCCGTAGTCACCAGCACGAGAACGGCGTGCTCGGGGGGTTCTTCCAGCGTCTTCAAGAGCGCGTTTGCCGCCTCGGTCGTCAACATGTGGGCTTCGTCGATGATGTAGACCTTGTAGCGCCCTTCTGTCGGGGCCAGCCGGATGCGATCCCGCAACTCGCGGATTTCCTCGATGCCGCGGTTGCTGGCGGCGTCGATCTCAATGACGTCGACCGAGTACCCGCCATTGATGGCCTGGCAGTTCAGGCAGGTGTTGTCCGGCGTGGGCGTGGGGCCCTGCACGCAGTTGAGGCATTTGGCTAAGATCCGCGCAGTTGTTGTCTTCCCCGTCCCGCGATGACCCGCAAACAAATACGCGTGCACGACGCGGTTGGTGCGGATCGCGTTCTGCAAAGTGCGCGTGACGCGCTCCTGCCCGATGAGCTCGTCAAACGACTTAGGGCGCCACTTGCGGTAGACCGAGACGTGGGACATCGACAACCTCAGATGCAGGACTTCACTTGCAAAGTTCGCCGGGGTGTGTGCATCTCCTTTGCAACGTGCACACACGGTCTACGCGCGTGTTCGTCTCTCACACGCGGCATGACGTGGTGTGATGTTCGTCTCGTCGCGACTGCGTCGCTGTGGGTCGGTCAGGATGGGTTCGAGGACCCACGCTCGCCTCAACGAAATGCATGTAGGTCATGATTCCGCTCGCCAGCCCGTGGGGCCCGTCCTCTCCGCTAGACCAAGTGTCGATCGGTCTCCTCATCTTCATCGTCGCGTCGCTCGCGGCGGCGATCTGGGTGTGGCGCGACATCCGCATCCGCTTTCCGCGCCGTCATGAGGAGACCTGGGCGTGGTTGTGGGAAGCCCTCCTGGTGGGCGGTACCCTCGTGGCCCTGCCGATTTTTCTGCCTATGTACCTGATCGGCGCGCGACCGGTCGGGGCCGTCACCGCGTGTCCCTCGTGCGGGCGGGGGACGCTCAGTCATCGCGCCACCTGTTTGCACTGCGGGCACCCGATTGCGTTCGAGGCGCCTCCGGCGTCGTGGGGGCTGGGCGAAGTGGTAGGTGTGGTGATCGCCATCACGGTGTCCCTCCGCGTTATCGCGGAAGCGGCCGGGCTCAATGACATGCCGCCGTTTACCGTGCTGACGGTCATTGGGGTGGCCCAGAACGCGTTGTTTGTGCTGTTGGTGGTGTATATCGTTCGGTGGCGATACCATCAGCCGCTGGCCGCCATCGGCCTCACTGCACAGCGTTGGCCGTGGTGGAGTGCCGTGGGGGTAATCGCGGGCGCGGTGATGATTCCGGTGAGCGTCGCCTCGGAGCGCGTAGCGACTCTGGTAATCGGGTCCTTTATCGGGACCGCCCGGGCGGAGGCGATTGCGGCGAACGAGAGCGCGAATGATATCCTCGCCAACGTCTTGCGCACGCCGCGCAGTTCGGTGGAAGTTGTCTGGTTGTTGGTCCTCCTGTGCGTGCTCGTGCCGATCGGCGAGGAAGTGTTCTTCCGAGGGTTCATCTACGGTACGTTGCGGCGCTGGGGAGGGGTGTGGGCGGTGACCCTCTCGAGCCTGCTGTTTGCCGCCGTGCACCTGCAGGTCGTGCATTTTTTGCCGATCCTGGTGCTGGGTGTCGTGCTTGCGGTGCTGTATCAGCGCACAGGATCCCTGGTCGCGAGCATAGCGGTGCACGGCGTGAACAACCTCATCGCTGCCCTGGCCTCCCTCTATAACTGGAACATTTAGTCCCGGATTTTCGTGTTCGTGAAACTGCCAAAACCAGGCCGGCAAGTCCTTCCGCTGGAAGCGCTTCAGGGCTAAGATGGAGGTTGCGACTAATTTCTAGACATGGGAGAGGGAAACGTGAAAATGAACCCCGTTGTCCACTTTGAAATGCCGGCAGTCGACAGCAAACGTATGGCCGACTTTTACACCCGTGCGTTCGGTTGGCAAACCAAACAGATGGGTCCCGAGATGGGAAACTATGTCGTGGTCACAACGACGGAACTCAGTGCGAATCAGCTCCCCCAGGAGCCCGGCCGGATCAATGGAGGCTTTTTCACGAAGACCAAGGAGAACCAACACCCGTCGGTGGTCATCGCCGTCGACGACATCAAGAAAGCGATGAAAAAAGTCGAAGAGGCGGGCGGCAAAGTACTTGGTGGTTCGCGTGGACACGGAGAACCTGATGACATTCCTGGCGTCGGACTCTACGCGTCATTTGTGGATAGCGAAGGCAACAGGGTTTCCTTGTTGCAGCCCGCGCCCAGAATGGACGTTCGTCCGGGCAGATAACGCAGCGGGGTGGCACACAGAAAGGTCAAAAGCTGGCCAAGCGCCCGGGTATGCGATCATTTCAGTGACGAGTATCATGAAACCACGGATCAGCGTAATCACGTTAGGCGTCGATGATCTGGAGAGGTCTCTTGCCTTTTACCGTGACGGGCTGGGTTTGCCGACGAAAGGGATCATCGGCACAGAATTTGAGGATGGCGCGGTCGTCTTCTTCGACATGAACGAGGATCTAATACTAGCTCTCTATCCGAGGTCTGCGCTAGCGAAGGATGCAAAAATTCAAGTGAGCCCCCCGAGCCCGTCAGAGCTCACGATCGGGCAGCTCGTCCGATCCAAAAAGGAAGTCGACGCGATCATGCAGCAGGCGGAAAGAGCAGGCGCACACGTGACCGACCCTGCGCGCGACCGTTTTTGGGGTGGGTATTCCGGATACTTTCAGGATCTCGACGGCCACCTGTGGGAAATCGTTTGGAATCCTTCGGTGGAAGTTAAGGACTAGGGGACGCCACTACCACTCGTCGCGCACCGCTCTTTATCTTCGGCGCCGCGCTCCGTCTCACCGGTAAAGTCGGCCACGACGCAATTTTCATTGCAACAGACCACCCAAGTCTAGGTCAGACTGCGTCCTTCTCGCCCCGTAGTACAATTCAAGTGGCCGTGCTAGGTGGGGAGCTAGCGGTTCCCTGTACCCGCAATCCGCTATAGCGGGGCTGAATTCCCGTCCGAGGCACCGTCGTGCAGTCTCCGGCCGGTGTGCGCAGCGACGAGGGCTGGGTCCTGTGCAACGAGGATCTGGCCAACCCCGCCAGGTCCGGAAGGAAGCAACGGTACGTCAGCGTTCTCGTGTGCCGCGGGGATACCTGGTCGGAGCCGGCGGCGCCGGTTGGCCTGGGCGAAGGGTGACGACGGCGGGTGCACGGCCATTTCCTTCATCCGGACGGATGAAGCGTGAAGCGAATGCGGCCGCCCCCTTGCATCCGACGGGTTTGTGTGACGTGATCGATGTCAAGAGGAAGGGAAGGAACCCAAATGAACTCCACCACGCGGCCGCATCGTTTCAAACACTGGGGCTAGAATAGCCGCGTCTTGATCTGCGAGCACCCACCCCACTTCAACGGCCCTTCTTGCTGCGACTCTTCCTTATGGGACGGGGCTTGAAGATCAGCATCGTCCAATCCTGCGCCCGCTTCATGTCGTCGATCTTCATTCCATTGTGATTGATCACGACGGTGTGCTTGCCCGGTTTGACCGTGACGGTTTGAAGTTCCTTCTCCCACTCCCTCGCTACCCGCGCCGCTTCAGCCATCAGTCTATCCCCGTGTTTCTCCGCCCATGCCTTCGCCCGTGCCACCAAGTCACTCACGATAAACACCTCCCTTTAGACCGCTGTTGCCGACACCATTCTTCATGCCCGCCGATGTCGGTTCGGACCTGGCTGGGGAAGTGCCTGTGTGGGTTTGCGGCCGCAGCGCCCGCTGGATGGCCGTTAGGCCGATGCCGATGCGGGGTACACGGGGTCGAATTTATGGACCGGGTTGGGCGGCAGGGCGGTGACCGTGGACGGGCTCGTGCCTACCAGCGGGCCAGCAGCCTCGCGTGCTCAACCGGCCAACAAACCAAGAGCTGCCCGGTCAGCAATGACTACCGGGCCAGGATCCGGACGTGCTGAATCGGCCAATACACCAGCAACGCCTGCCCCACGATGAACTCTTTCTTCAACGCTCCAAACGCCCGGCTGTCCTCGCTATTATTGCGATTATCACCCATCACAAAGACGGAATCGACGGGGACGGTGAAGGGCCCGTAATTGCCTTGCGGCGTTCCGTTGAGGTAGGGTTCATTGATCCGCATGCCGTTGACGTACAATGCCCCGCTTTTGACCTCCAAGATATCCTCAGGCACCGCCACGATTCGCTTGATGTAGTTGCGCTGGGGGTTGAGCGGGTAGCGCAGCACGATGACATCTCCGCGATGCGGCGAGCGGAGCCGATACGAGAATTTGACGACGAGGACCCGGTCGTGTGGCAGCAGCGTCGGCTCCATCGAATACTGCTCCACCTGGAACGCCTGGGCGACGGAGACCATGATCAGTTGCGCCAAGATAAACGCAATGATCAGGGTTTTCGCAAACTCCCAGACCCCGCGGCTTAGCTTCTTCCAATTGAAAGAGCTCGACGGCTCCACGATTGCACTATCATAATCGCTCGTGCGAATATCCGTCAATTCGATGATCTACGCGGATCGTGTCGGGGTCGCCGCGATTGTTATCCTCTGTGACGGCGAGGAGGAGTGTGGCGGTGGGGGTGGGATTTGAACCCACGAGGCGGTTGCCCGCCTACGCGCTTTCCAGGCGCGCCGGATCGGCCGCTCCCGCACCCCACCGTGAAACAGGTGTGCACGCCCGGCCTGCGCCGCAGGCGGAGCCGTGTGGTGCGAGTTCATGATAGAGAAGGCGTCCAGGCGTGTCTAGGTCCGGCAGCCGTCCCCGTCGTGATCGTAGCGTTACATGGACTCGGTAGAGGTGGTGGTGCGGTTTGAGATGTCGGATGTCCCGCACTGATGTAAGCAGAGGAGGCTTCGTATGAAGATCCGATGGCTCGTGATTGGGTGCGCGCTCGCGCTGGCTCTGGCCGTGCCGGGTACGCCGCCCGTCCGGGCGCAGGGCACCCGGAAGGTCATTTCGATTGTCGCGACGTCGTGGAAGTTCACGCCGGACCTGATCACCGTCACCAAGGGGGACACGGTCGTCATCCAGCTGTCCAACCAGGATCCCGAGAAGCGCAATCATAGCTTCGCGGCCCGGTGGCTGATCGACAAGCCGGTCACCGTCCGCGGGCAGGTCGCCCGTGAGGGAACGGATGACGGACGGCGTTTTTTCGCGGTCGCCCCTGGGGACAAGTTGGAGTTTGAGTTCGTCGCCACCGAAGCTGGCTCGTTCCCCTTTGTCTGCGGTGTGTTTGACCACGGCGCACGAGGACAGGTGGGCGCCATCAACGTCCTTTCCGCAGCCAAGTAGCACCTGCACGACGGCCCCCGTCTGCTCGCCGCGCGCCATATGGGTGGCGTTTGGATCAGTAGGCCGGCGGTGCGTAGATATTGACCGTGACCAGCGGATCTTGGGCGTGGTTGCTGATCTCATGGGTCTCGCCGGCTTCGATCAGCAGAAGTGCTCCCGCCTCGAGGGTCAGCGTGTGCCCGCCCAGGATCGCGTGCCCCGAGCCTGAGACAACGTAGAGCCACTGGTCGGCCTCGGGGTGGAGGTTGTCCTCCCCGCCCGTCGACTGCCCCGGCCGCAAGATCATCGTCGCCGCCTGCGACCGCGACGTCTGTGCGACGATCTTGAAAAACCCTCGCACGCTGCCTGTGTTCACTAGTTTCATCAGCTCACCTCATTCGACAGGCCCCCGCTGATCGTCTCCCGAATCCGGTAACGGCAGCCTATGGCGACGGTCACAGTGTTCGGCGCGGTGCGCACGGTTACTGGGTCGATGCACCTCGTCGAGAGCGGGGAGCAGCGCGTCCTGCTGGACTGCGGCCTGTTCCAGGGCCGGCGCGCGGAGTCGTTTGAGATCAACAGCCATTTTCCCTTTCCTCCCGCCAGTCTCGGCGCCGTCGTGCTCTCCCACGCCCACCTAGACCACTGCGGGAACCTGCCGACACTAGTGCAGCAGGGATTTCACAACGCGATCTACTGCACGCCCGCGACGCGCGACCTGACCGCGCTCATCTTGCGCGACAGCGCCAAGATCCAGGCGCAAGACATCCGCTTCGTCAACAAGATACGCGCGCAACACGGCCAGCCCCCTACCCAGCCGCTCTATACCGAAGACGATGCCGAGCGCGCCATCACCCACCTCACCCCTGTGCCGTACCGGCAACCGTTTCAGATCGGAGGGGTGAGGTGTACCTTCTACGACGCCGGGCACATCCTGGGCTCGGCAGTTGTCGTCGTGGAGGTTGATGGGCGCACGCTTGTCTTTTCCGGCGACCTGGGCCGCCACGACGCCCCGATTCTCCGGGCTGCCGAGGTTCCACCCGCGGGCGATGTGGTTCTGATGGAGTCCACCTATGGGGATCGCACTCACGACACGATCGCTCACGGCGACCAGATGCTGGGCACCGCCGTGGCGCAGGCGATCGCGCGCGGCGGCAAGGTGCTGGTCCCTGCCTTTGCGATCGGCCGCACCCAGGATCTCACCTATTCTCTGCACCGCCTCCAGGATGCCGGGCAGATCCCCGTCGTGCCCACGTTCGTGGACAGCCCGATGGCGGTCGACGCCACCGAGATCTTCAGGGCGCACCCCGAGTGCTTCAATGATCAGACGCGCTCCTACCTGAGCGGCGAGGGCGACCCCTTTGGTTTTAAGCGGCTGCGCTACGTCCGATCGGCGCAGGAGTCCCAACAACTCAATGACTTGAGGGATCCGTTCATTGTCATGGCGACGTCGGGGATGTGTGAATCCGGCCGCATCCTCCATCACCTGCGTCATCATATCGAGGATCCTCTATCGGCCCTCCTCATCGTGTCGTTCCAAGCGGCGAACACCCTCGGCCGGCGGCTGGCTGACGGTGTCTCTCCGGTGAACGTCTTTGGCGAACCCCACCAGGTGCGACTCCAGGTACAGAAGATCGAGGCGTTCAGCGCGCACGGGGACCGAGACGATCTGATAGGATGGGTGCGGGCGATTCCGCACCTCGGTCGGGTCTTCCTCGTCCACGGCGAAGAAGCGCAGGCGTCAGCTCTTGTCGCTCACCTTCGGACGCTTGGTGTCGAGGCTGCTGTTCCTGAGCGCGGCCAGCGGATCACCGTCTGAGTCGTTGCACGGGGGGTACACAGAAGGTGAGAGGTTACCTGAGGGGTCGGGTAGTGGGTGGGCACAGCCCGCGCGATCGTTTAGGGGTCTCGCGCGGACGGTGAAGGGATGGGCTATGGGTCGGCTGATCGCACGAATAGTGCATGCAGCGGTGCTTCTCTTGCTCGTGCTGCCTCTACCCGTGTCCGATGCGAAAGTCCGCTCGGACGGGATGGCGGATTATCGGGTCAGCTTCCAGTGGGTGCACGCGCCGTCGGGAAGCCGCTTCATTGCAGTGCGGCGGTTTGTGCGCGGAGGGACCTCCTACTTCCTTCTGGTCAACCCGCAGACGTTCGAGTCATCTGTGACGCGCGCATCTGCGGTCGCCTTGGACGGCCCGGCCACTTTCGACGAACTCCGGGAGACACCGTTCGGTCACGCGTTGCTGCGGTACACGGCCCCGCCGTACCACCTGCGGAACTACGGCGCGATCCACGCCACGCATTCCGTGGACGGCATTTACCTAACAGTAGATCTGTGTCCCACGACCAAACCGATGGATCGTACCCTGTTCCAACAGATGCTGGAGGAGGGGGCTCCGCCGATGACCCCCCTCCCGGTTGCGGTCGCGATTACCGGACAGTGGATGGAGCATCACCCTCAAGACCTGACCTGGCTCAAAGAGCAGGTCCGAGATAACCATCTCGCGATCACGTGGGTCAATCACTCCTACGATCATCCGTACACGCCCAACATCCCGGCTGATAACAACTTCCTCTTGTCCCCCGGAGTCGACTTCCAAGCGCAGGTGCTGCGGACTGAGGTGGCGTTGCTCGAGCGCGGACTCATCCCCTCTCCGTTCTTCCGCTTTCCCGGGCTGGTCTCTAACGGCGAGATGGTCGAACAGCTGCGCGCTTTGTCGCTGATTCCCATCGGCTCAGACGCGTGGCTCGCCAAAGGGCAGCGGGCCCGGGACGGAAGTTTCATTCTTGTGCACGGGAACGGCAACGAACCCCTCGGCGTCAGCCGGTTCCTGCGACTCCGCCACCGGCGGCCGGACGTCACCTTGCTCCCTCTCCCCACCGCGTTTAGCACGCCGTAGACCGCTCACTTCCGTGCAGGGCGCCATCGATCGACTATAATCGGGACCGATGGAGGGGTGCCCCGAACTGGCTAAGGGACCGGTCTCGAAAACCGGCGGGGTGAAAGCCCCTTGTGGGTTCGAGTCCCACCCCCTCCGCCAGAGCACATTCCTCACGGTGGTCACGACCCTTCCGCGGCGTTCGCGCCTTTGGCGATCTCGATCGCCCCTCTCACGGGCAGCGCTCGCCCCTCGGCCCAGGTCGCACTGAACGCATCCGCTCCCAGGACCTCCATGGCCGCGGCACGAGCTTTCGCTAAGAACGTTTGATCGGAGGGCGGCGCTGGCCCTACCGATTCCCGGATTGCGTCCGCGGCCCCGAGTAAACGGATCGAGTCTGCGTAACGCTGGCGGGCGGAGAAAACGCGGGCGAGTCCTTCCAGGCAGCGTGCCAGCCACCACTTCTGCCAGACGACCTCCAACTCGGGCAACGTTTCTGCATACACTCTTCCGGCGCGTCCGTACTCCCCCTCGGCCAGGAGCGCGTTTCCCAAGCACACTCGCAACACTGATCCGATGATGCGATCATTTTGGAGCAACGAAATCGCCAGAGCTTCTTCGCACAACTGGACCGCGCGCGCGTACTGGCCACGGTGGACCGCGGCTTCGGCCAGCAGGCGAAGCCCGTCGACTGCGGCAGGGCTGTTTCTCACCTGGCGCGCGACGGTGAGGTATTCCGCAAACACCGGCTCCCCTTGATCGATGGCCCCCATGTGCCATAACACGTAGGAATACTCGCGCAGGGCCCAGAGCATCGTCTGCGGATTTCCGGTCTTCCGAGCAAGGACTAGACCGTCCTCACCCAACGCGAGACCTTTCTTCTCGTCGCCGGTGTGCCAGACGGCGTGGCCTCCGATGGCGGCCGAGAGCGCCATCGTCTCCGCATCGCCGAGGGGGCGAGAGAGGGCGAAGCTTTGTTCGCACAGGCCTGCCGCCTGTTTGTACTCATCCATCCACATCGTCAGGTAGGCGGCGCCGTTCAGGGCCTTCGCCCGTAGCTGGGGCGGTGTGTCGGGATTACTGAGCGCGCGTTCCAATGTTTGCCGCCCTTCCGTCAAGTGGCCCCGGTGGAACCAGAAGCGCCACAGCGCGGTGGCCATCTCCACAAAAACCTCGTGCGCCTGGTGTTCACGCGCCCACTCCAGAGCCGTCCGCAGATTCTCGTTTTCCGTGTCCATCTGCTCCAGCCACGGATCAAAGGCCACCGATGCCTGCTCAATGGCGAGGGCCTGCCGGGAGAAATAGGCGAGGTGTTGGGCAGCAATCCCCTCCGATTCCGCCGCCTCTGACATCTTGCCGCGCGCATACTCCCGAATGGTTTCCAGCATCCGGAATCGGCTCTGCCCATTGTGGCCCTGTCGGATCACCAATGACTTCTCGACCAGCTGTGTCAGGAGCTCGAAGACGTGGGCTTCGTCCACCTTGCCTCCGCAGCAGACCGCCTCGACCGCTTCGAGCGTCGCCCCCCCGGAGAATACGGCCAGCCGGCGAAACAGCACTTGTTCATCTCCCGAGAGGAGGGCGAAACTCCAGTCCAGCGTTGCCCGCAATGTCTGATGGCGTGGCAGAGCGGTCCGGCTCCCGCCGGTGAGCAAGCGAAAGCGGTCGTCCAAGCGCGACGCGATGTCATCCACGGAAAGGACCCGCACCCGCGCGGCGGCCATCTCAATGGCGAGCGGCATCCCGTCCAGCCGCGTGCAGATCCGGACGACTGCAGGAGCAGTGTGGTCACTGATCTTGAATGATCTGTCGGCTGCGACGGCTCGCTCCGCAAAGAGAGTGATGGCTTCATAGCGGGTGACGTGCTCTGGCCGCAGAGCCTCGCGAGGATCGGGCAAGGACAGCGGAGGAACGATGTACACCGACTCTCCTGTGATCCCCAACGCCTCGCGGCTTGTGGCGAACAGCGTGAGGTGGGGGCATCGGGTGAGCAGCTGGTCGGCAACCTCGGCGCACCCGGAGAGGAGGTGCTCGCAGTTATCAAGGAGCAACAGCAGGGTTTTGGTGCGCAGGTAGTCTGCGAGCGAGTTCGGGAGATCAGCGCTGAACTGGTTGAGTCGATGCAGGGCCAGAGACGATACGATGGTGTGCGGCACGAGCGCAGGGTCTGATAGCGGGGCCAGGTCAACCCACCATACCCCATCAGGGTAGTGGTCCGCGACGTCAGCGGCCGCATGAAGTGCTAAGCGGGTCTTCCCCGTTCCTCCCGGTCCGGTCAGCGTGACGAGACGCGCAGTGTGGGCGAGTTGCTTGATGTCCTCGAGCTCTTTCTCTCGGCCGATAAACGTTGTCCGCTGCGCTGGGAGGTTCCGGAGGATGACCGATGTCTTCAGTGGCGGGAACGTTTCTCGCAAACCGGGGGCTACGACCTGAAAGAGACGCTGGGGCTGATCAAAGTCCTTTAGCCGGTGCTCGCCAAGATCGCGCAGGATAGTCTCCGTCGGGGAGTCCTCGTGCACCAGCTCTCTGGTCGTACGCGAAACTAAGATCTGCCCGCCGTGCCCCGCGGCACAGATCCGGGCTACGAGGTGGACGTCGAGGCCAATGTACCCTGCCGCTACCGAAAGCGGTTCCCCCGTGTGCACCCCCATTCGGACGAGCAGCCTGGTGTCCGATGGCCATGGGTGTGAGGCGATATTGCGTTGGCCAGCCAGGGCCGCGGCCAGCCCATCTTTGGCCCGGGGGAACGCGTAGAAGAGGGAATCGCCTTCTGCCCCCACCTCATGGCCGCGATAGTCCCCAAACGTCTTCCGTAGCAATGACCGGTAGGCGGCGAGAAGCTCGGCATAACGATCGCCCAACTGGGCGAGCAGACGGGTGGATCCCTCGATGTCTGTGAAGACGAGCGTGACCGTGCCGGTCGGTCGCGTGGACACGGCGATCCTCGTGTCGGGAGTCACGCAGCACTTCAAGCCCACCACTCGGGTTCCTGCCCGCGAGGGCACTGCCCGTCACGTGCGCCTATGAGGTCTTCTTGCGGGCGACGGTGAGGCGTTCAAGCTGATCGATGTCGCCCAATTGTTCCAGGACGCGTTCTGCATCAACGAATTCGCTCTCATCGCCCACGACGATGGCGTGTTCACAACGGGCGCGCGCTTCATACGGTACCGCGCCGGTTCCGCGGAAGAGGGTGACAGCCCGCTCGAGTTCCTCTCGATTCTTGGCCATTACGCCCAGGGCCCGCCGCGCCTGCGCTTCGAGAAGCGTGTAGTTGAACTCAGCGGCGAACGCGGCTATCCGGTGCGTAATATCCGCTGAGGCTAGGCGTCGATGGTCCGTGAGCAGCGAGAGCGTCCGCTCGTAGTGCTCGATTGACGGGAGATGGCGGAAAGAGAAGGCCTCGACGTAGCGGATCAGGCCTGCGAAGTTTAGACGGGCATATGGCTCGATCCGCAGCACCACGGGTGCATCGGTTCGGGCCGCGCGGAATTTTTGGAGGATGTCCTCGATGATCTCCTTGAGGTCTTCGATGGTCTTTTCGTCCCGCCGCGCCCGTGCGACATCTAGCGCGGTGGCAAAACCCCGCGTTGCGTAGCCTGCTGCGATGCGGTTGCTTTCGATCCAGAGGCGCTTCGCTTTGGCGGCGGTCGTCAGCGCGTCGTCCCACTTGCCCCGCAGGGTCAGCGCATAAATCTGCCATGCCGCGAGGTGCAACGCCATCGTGGAAGCTTGCCCGGGCTGCAGGAGGGCCAGCCCTGTAGAGGATACCCGATCGGCCGTGTCCAGATCTCCCCCAAGCACAGATCCCCAGGTCATCATCGCGTACGCGTCCATCCGTTCGAAGAGATCCAACCGGTCCTGAAACGCCAGTCGCTGTTCGGCCAGCGGGACGACCTCCCGCCACGCCCCTCGGGCTTGAGCGCATCCGCTGATCGCGTCCAATGCTGTGCTTCGCAACTTGGCATCGTCGAGGCGTTCGGCGATTTCGAGACCGCGCCGCGCGCTCGCTTCTGCAGAGATCACATCTTCTGCGGTTCCATCCCCCAGCCGCCAGAATGGGTAGAAGCCCTCTCCAACGAGAAACGCGGCGATCGTCCGCTGATCTTTGACCAGCGGCATAAGCGCATGACCCTCGGCGCGCATCTGCGCCATGGTGTCGTCTGAAGGTCTGGAGGCCACAGAACCTTGATAGCGCATGAGCACCGTAAGGAGCTTGGCGAGAACCCGCAGTTCTTGATCGGGAGGGCGCCCGGCCTCCCTGCATAACGTGAGCGCTGTTCCGTACGCCTCCGCGCTAGCGTCTCCACCGACATGGACATCCCCCAGCCGTTCGTAGAGTTCAGGGTGATCGGTGGAATCGGCAAGCTCGATAGCGGCGCGCAGGTGTCTCGCGGCTTCTTCCAGGGCAGCTCCGGCCAGAGCGGTGGCGGCAGCCCGTCCCAGCCAGTGCACCGCTCGCGCCCGGATCGGGTGAGTCTCGGCTTGCCGCAACGTCGAGCCCAAGGTCGCCGCTTCCCGGTAATGGTAGGCGATCAACTCGCCAGGGCATCTTCTCTGCCGGCTGCCTGTGCTTCGAGCCATTCTCCGGCGATGGCGTGAAGACTAGCGCGCTCGGCCCGCGGCAACGTTTGATACGCGACTTCGCGGATGAGGATGTGCCTAAACGTGAACCGGTCCGCGTCCGTCCGGCCGGATGAGGTCTCGCGCCATCAGGCGGTCCGCCAGACCGGTGACCTGTCCGGCAAGGGTGCGATCGAGCGCCGCGATTCCGGGAGTCCGGAAGGTTCGCCCGAAAACCGCGCCCAGCTGCAGCACCCGACGCTCGGCCGGGTGGAGCAAATCGAGGCGCGCCAGTACGGTCGCCTGGACGGTGTCGGGGAGTTCTGCGAGCGTGCGCGAAAGGGTGGTTTCATCATCTAGGGACGGGACCCGGTCCATGATCGCGCGGACGGTTTCGCCGGCATAGAACGGGTTGCCATCAGCGCGCTCGACCACTCGCGCGACGACTTGTGATGACGGCCGGCCCAACAAATGCTCCACCAGCGCCTCGACCGCCGTGTCGGGAAGCGGCTCGAGCGCGAGGGAGACATAGTTCCGTCGTCCGCCGCCCCACCCGGGACGGCGGTCCAACAGTTCGGGCCGGGCTAGGGCGATGATGAGAACGGAGGAATCACCCCGCGGCTGCATGACGAACTCGACCAAATCGAGGAGGGTCTCGCTCGACCAATGAAGGTCCTCAAACGCCAGCACGAGTGGCCGCCGGCGCGAGGCTGCTTCGACTAGAGTTCGCCAGGCCCCGAACAGAGCGTCTCGGTCGATGGCTTCGAGTTCCGCGGCTCCGACGGTAGCGGCGAGCATGTCGGCCATCCGTTGAGGCTGCTCCACGCCGGCGTCGTGGCACCATGCGGCAACGGCAGCGCGAATCCGATCGGGAGGTGCATCCTCTTGAATCCCCACGATGCGAAACAGAACGGCGCGGAGCGGCCAGTATGTCAGGCGTTGCCCATACGGCAGGCACTGCGCGATGGCCACGTTCGCATGCGGAACCAGCGAAGGAAGGCGGTCCAGGAACTCCTCTAGCAGGCGGGTTTTGCCCGTTCCAGCGGGAGCGACCAGATTTACCAGGAACGGGCGCCGTTGCGTAAACGCCTGTCGGGTCACCAGCTCCAAGTGGGCGAGTTCCGTATCCCGCCCGATAAGAGGGACTTTCCGGACCACCCGGGCTGCGCGTCCGATGACGGAGACTGCCTTGACCGGTTTGGCCTTGCCCTTGGTCACGAGTGCGACCGGTTGTCCAAAGATGAACGCATCGCCCGCCGCGCGGGCCGTCCGCTCGCTGCAGAGGACGGTCCAGGGTTCTGCAGCCTGCTGCAGTCTGGCGGCGACGTTGACCGGATCGCCGGTGATTAGAAAGTCGCCCGCGCTCGGGTCGCGGGCCGCGACCACCTCCCCCGTGTTGACGCCCATGCGGATAGGCAGCCGTTCTCGCAGCGTTGGATCCTGCTTCACGCGATCCCGCAACTCCAGCGCGGCGCTAAGGGCCCGCTGGCCGTCATCGCCATGCGCCTGCGAAAGACCAAAGACGGCCATCACCGCGTCCCCGATGAATTTCTCGAGTGTGCCTCCATGGGTGGTAATGACTTCCTTGCAAATCGCGAAGAACTGGGCTATGAGGGCGCGAACATCTTCTGGGTCGAGAGTTTTCACCAAGGGCGGTGGACCCTGTGACGTCCGCAAAGAGTATCGTGACCAGTCGGCGTTCTTCAGCCATATTGTTCGAAGGTGGACGCTACAACACTGAGATAGGTAGGCAGTTCTGACCAAGCGAAGAGATTCCTGGACGTATGTGTATCTGAACGGTCTGGACCTAGAAGGAGATGTGAGTTTCAAGGCTGTGCGCAGATGGGACTGACGCGCTTAGGAGGAGGCAATGTTTCAAGTCGCAGGACTCACCGGACGAAACATAGTTCTAGCCCTCGCCTTTGCGGTCCTCATTGGATTCTTGGTCTGGAGCGGACGCACTAGATCGCACTCATTCTTCCTGGGTGTGCTTGCAGGCACAGGGTTGGTCCTGTTTTTTGACATCATTTGGGTGCATTGGATTTTTGGCCTGCATCACGTAACCAACCACCGAGAAGACGTGGCGATTGAGCCCTTGTTCGTGCTGATCGGAGCAGTCTTCCTCTGGTATGGGATTACCAAGGAGCCTCGCAAGGCCAGGGGCATATAGTCGAAGAAAGGACGGACATGTCGACGTACGTCGTGCTCGGTAACTGGACAGACCGAGGAATCCGTAATATCCGAGAATCTCTCAAGCGCGAGGAAGCCCTTCGCACACTCTGCGAGAAGGTTGGCGGTCGGGTAAAGGACCTCTATCGGACCATGGGGCGCTATGATTTCGTAGCGATCGTCGATGCCCCGGACGACAGAGCTGTAAGTGCATTTCTGTTTTCCCTTGGTTCTGGCGGCAACTCCCGCACTGAGACGCTGCGGGCCCTAACGCGGCAGGAAGCGGAACAGGCCATCGCACGGATGGCGCAGGGCTTAGCAGAGGTCACGCCACTCAACTGACGGAGATGACAGCAGCAGCCGGAGTTAGCTCCGGCTGCTGCGCATTGCGGCGAATCCGATGTGGTGCAACGAGCTTACATCCCTGCGACCACCTGATGAACAAGCTTCAATGCTTCGTCCAACTGTTGGTCCGCGCGGCTGAACATCTCCCGCAGCCGCTTGAAGTCTTGTCCCTGCTGCGTTGCCTTGTCGAGCATGGCCTCAGCCTGACGCAGTTCGTGCTGCGCTCGCATGACGACCCGCTCGAGTTGGTCGTGTTGGGCCTTGGTCAAAGGCTTCTCTCCGGCCCGTCGCACTATGCGTAGTGCGTTGTCGATCGTGTTCTCCGCCGAGCGGGCCAGCTTCATGCCCTGATCTGTCGTGCGGTCGATTCGGCCCAGGTGCTTCTGGTCCGCGAACCGCTCGGCCGCCTTCAACTCCCTCAGCGACCTGTCGAGCAGCCCATCCACCCGCTTGAGAGCCGGGGCGGTGTTAGTGGTGGCCGCGTGGGCCGAAAGCAGCGGCATGGTGATAAGACTCAAGATGACTACTAGAACTACCGCAATTCTCCCCATTTGAATCCCCTCCGTGCTCAGAGTTCGGTTAAGCTTTGCCCTCCGGTTACGCAATTGGGAAACCAGAAGTTCCCCTGCCCTCCCGTTACTTGGCATAGGGCGCCGGGAACGGCCAGCGGGCACAAGTTGTTGAGAAGATTAGTGGAACGTTCTGCGGAGCGATTTTGAGCACACTAGCCGACGGAGGAAGATGCGCGGGGCGATGGACCTGGATGCGCGATGGCGGTTGATGAGCGAGCGAGCCGTGCGGGTTAGGCGGTGGGGCGCTTGCGCGTTTCTGCTTCGATGGAGATTGCCATCGCGAGGTAGTCGGCCGCCTGGGCATGCTCCCCGCGTTCCTTAAGGAGCATTCCCAATTCCCGGGCCGCCTCTGCGAGTTCGATCGACAGTCTCGCGCGCCGGAATCCTTCGACCGCTTCTTTGAACTGGTCGATCGCCTGCTTCCAGCGGTGCTGCGCACGGGCCACCTGCGCCAGCGTCACGAGAGAGCGTGCCTTTTGCACCACATCGTGGTGTTCCTCAGCGAGCGCCAGCGCAGCTTTCGCCTCGCGCTGTCCGTCGGCGATCTTGCCCATTCGGACCAGGACCCGTGCCAAATCGTCGAGGGTCGCAGCGCGACTGCGGGTGGTGCCCAACCGCTCCTGTGCCTGCAGCGCACTCTGCAGGGCGTCGTGCGCGTCTTGCAACTCCCCCGCATCGGCAAGTAGCTTCCCGAGCATCTGCAGGGCGGTGGCTCCCTCGGCAGAGTCGCCCGCAGTCATTAACCCGTCCCGCGCGCTGCGCAACGCAGCCACAGCTTGCGCCGTCCGGCCGGCGGCGAGGTGAATCCGCCCCACCCCCAACTGCGCCCGACCCAGCGTCAGAGGGAGGTCCTGCCTCTGGGCAACCTGGGCGACTTCTTCCAAGACGCGCTGCGCTCGCGCGGTCCGCCCCTGGCGGCTGAGGAGTTCGCCGTAGGCCAGCAGCGCGTCGCATCCATCGACGGATCGCAACGTGCGGGTAGCACGGAATTGTTTAAGCGCCTCTTCCAAGTGGGCCTGGCCGTGGTCGTCCTCATGGCGGGCTAACGCCAGATGGGCGATCCGGGCCGTCGCCCGGGGCTCGAAGGAGGGGAGGTGCCGCTTGCGGCTATAGGTGAGCACGTCGGCAAAGGCGCGCTCGGCGTCTTTCGGTCGCCCCTGCATCAAGGCGATATCGCCGCGTGTCATCAGGAGTTCTCCGCGCAGATCGTCGACGTCTTCGGAGAGGACTTCAGCCGCGGAGAGCAACCGATCGGTGGAGGCGGCGTGAGCCGGCGCATTCGCCCTGGCCAACTCCAGCAGGTTGAGCGCGGTCTCGCGAGGCAATTGGGGGGTTTCCAGCAAGAGCAACCCCAATGACGTCTGCAGGCGACTGGCAAGGGTAACCAGCGTACTTACAGACGGGTAGGTCCGCCCGGACTCTAGCAAACTGATGAAGCTCTTGGTCAGATTCGGCTTCGCGATGTCCGTTTGGGTGAATCCCCGGGTGCGGCGGGCCTGCCGGATCCGGCTGCCCAGACGCTTCAGCCACACCGGAGATTTGGCGGAGCGTTGTTCAGGCATAATATGCACGACGCTTCGCGCGTGTGTACGCGCACCCCTGCTGCGTCCAGAAGATGTCGCGTATTAACCAATTGATTAGGGGGGGAGAAAAGTGAAGTGCCTCAAGCCGATCACGTCTGCACGTTCGCGGCGGTCAATCATCAGTGAGGCCCTTGAGTCAGCAGGTCGGGTAAAGGACCTGAACTCCGACTGTCAAACGGGTGTGCGCATCTCGCAAGTCCCCCACTTGATCACAGAGGCGTGGGGCGCCTTAACTTCTAAGCTGTGGCGGGGTGGAGGTGCATTCTCGTGAACTGGCATCAGTTTACTCTGGCGTCCCCTGAACTCGCGGCCATCGGGCAGAAACGTCTGGAGGGACCCGGATTGGCCCTCATCGGCACGCTGCGCGCCAACGGGTGGCCGCGTATTAGTCCGGTTGAGGCCTACATCGTCGACACACAACTCCTGCTGGGAATGATGTGGCGCTCGAAGAAAGCTCTCGATCTCTTGCGTGATCCGCGGGTGGTTGTGCACAGTGTGACTTGCGACCGCGAGGGGACGGACGGCGATTTCAAGGTATACGGCCAGGTAACTGACGTCGCCGATCCGGCCATGCGCCGACGGTACGGTGACGTCCTTGAGGCGAAGATTGCGTGGCGGCCGGCCGAACCGTACCACCTATTCTCGGTCGATATCGGTCATGCCGCCTACATCGTCTTTGGCCGCGAGCGGTTTGCCATGCGGTGGAATCCCACCCAGGGCTTCCGTCGGTGGACGCTCTCCGCGGGGTAGCCGGTCCTCTCCGGCGTGCTCTAAACCTTCGCGTCCCCGTACGCTGGGATCGACCGCCGGTATTCGCCCTTCATCAACGGTGACGAGATCATGAAGTCTGCAGAAGCCCGGTTGCAGGCGACGGGGATGTTCCAGACGACCGCGACACGGAGGAGGGCCTTCACGTCGGGGTCATGGGGGTGCGGTGCGAGCGGGTCCCAGAAGAAGATTAAGAAGTCGATCTCGCCATCGGTGATCTTGGCCCCAATTTGCTGATCGCCTCCCAGCGGCCCGCTGCGGAATTTGGCCACCTGTAGGCCGAAGTGCTGCTCCAGGAGCCGGCCGGTCGTTTCCGTCGCAAATAGTGTGTGTCGGGCCAACAGATCCTTGTTGAACCCCGCCCAGGCTAGAAGATCCTGCTTCTTGTTGTCATGCGCAATCAGGGCGATGCGTTTCACGTCTGCCATCGGGACTTGTCTGTCCATTAGGTCGCGTGCCTCCTCGCCTATGCTCTCACATCCGTGTGACGACTCATGCCCCCTCCGTATGTTGGTCGGCCACGGGAAGGCGCACTGGCTGTCCAGTTCGCGCCGACTCGTACGCCGCGCTGATGACCTCGAGGGCCCGGTACCCATCGGTCCCTGTCACGGCAGGGTCCCTGTGCTCGCGAATCGCGGCGACGAATTCCGCTATCATTGCTTGATTGGCATCGGATCCCCACGGCTGCCACTGAATCGCGGGTGACCGCTCGGGGTAGATAATGAGGTTTTGGCGAAACGCGTCGACCCGCAGGACACCGCGCTCGCCAATCAGTTCCAGGGCGAGCCCTCCCCACGTCGGATACGACGCCGGCCGACTCCAGCTGCAGTCGATCGACGCGAAGAGACCGTTCGCCAGGGTGAGGAGGAGCAGCCCTCCAGTCTCGACCCCTCCGTTGCCGCCTGGCAACAGCTCGGTCGTCTGCGCGTAGACCTCGGCTACTTCGGTCCGCAGATACCACCTGAGGATGTCAACGAGATGCACGGTGTGATCCATGACCGCGCCGCCGCCGGCCAGCTGTTTATCTACAAACCACGCGCGATGCCGGCGGGGGTTCTGCCCCTGGTTTGTGCCGATGCAGCACGCGATCTTCCCCACGCGGCCTTCCTCCACCGCCTGGCGCGCCTGGAGCAGTGGAGCGCTGAACCGCATTGGGAAGGCGACCATCAGGATTACACCCGCTCGCGCACAGGCCTCGATCATGGCGCGTGCATCTGCGAGCGTCGTGGCGAGGGGTTTTTCGCACAAGACACCAACCCCGGCCCGCGCGGCCATCTCCACGAGAGCACGGTGCCGCGTATTTTCCGAGCACACGATAACGCCATCGAGGTGCTGGGCGAGAAGTTCCTCGTACGTGAGGAAGGACTGCACGCCGAGCTTGGCAGCGAAGTGCTCACCGCGGGCCCGATCGTCATCGGCGGCGCCGACCAGCTGGGCGTCAGCTATCCCCCGGATGTTCTCGACGTATGCCTCGGCGTGGACATGGGCGAAGCTCATGAGCCCCAGGCGGATCACCGTCGCTCTCCTTCTTGCTCAATCTCCACGGGGGCGCCCCGGCGGACGGACTCGATCGCAGCGCGCGCGATCTGCACGGCCGCCGCGCCGTCTTCGGCGCGCACCGGGGGCTCCGTGCCCTGCACCAGAGCTTCGTGGAAGGCCCGCAGCTGCGTGGTGTACGGACTCTCCCGTAGTGGGCTCGTCGGCAGAGCAACTTCCTGAGAGGGCCCGTTCTCTGGGCGCAGGTGCATCTCGATTGCTGCCGTCGATGGGCTCGTGTACTCGATCAACCCCGCGGAGCCCGCGATCTCCAGGCGTGTGAGAAAGAGTGGGGGAGGATAGGCCCACGACCCTTCGAGGTGGGAGATCGCCCCCCGGCGATGCGTGAGAATGGCCAGCGCATGGTCGATCCCTTCTGGCGAGGGCGAGGTCTGTGCCGCCTTCGCGAAGACACGCACTACATCCCCGGCCACCCAGCGAGCGTAGTCGAAGTCGTGGACCATCAGGTCCAACATCATGCCCCCGGACCGCGCCGGATCGGCGTACCAGTTATCCGCCTTGCGGGGGCGAAACGTACAGCGTGACAGCCGGAGCACAGCTGGTTCCCCAATATCCCCTCGGGCCGCGATCTCTCGCGCCAAGCGGTATTCAGGAAAGAACCGGAGCACGTGCGCGACCAGCAAGCGCACTCCGGCTGCCCGGCAAGCCTGGATCATCCTCTGGCCGTCGGCGACGGTCAGAGCGAGCGGTTTCTCGCAGATGACATGTTTAGCCGCCGCGGCGGCGCGAAGACAATGCTCTGGATGCAGATGTGTCGGAGTGCAGATATCGACCACGTCGATATCGCTCGCGACAGCCTCGAGGGTGGTCGCAAAGCGCAACCCGTAGGCATCCGCCAGCGTCTTGCCTTCGGCTCCCTTCTTGCCCACGAAAGCAACAAGGCGGGCGTCCGTCTGGCTCCAGGCCTCGGCGTGGATTTTTCCCATGAACCCGGTGCCGATGATCGCTACGCGCACGGGGCCATCTCGCACTATTTGAGTGCGCCTGCAGTGAGGCCGCGGATGAGATTGCGAGAGACCAACATGTACACCGCGAGGACCGGCACCATGGCCAGGGTCAGCGACGCCAGGATCGCGTTCCAGTCGCTGATGAATTGCCCAATGAAAGCCTGGGCTCCCAGCGTGAGGGTCTTTGTGGCCTCCCCTGGGGCGAGAATCAGCGGAAACCATAAGTCATTCCAAATGGGGATCATCGTAAACACGGCAACTGTGGCCACCGCGGGGCGTACGAGCGGAAGGATCAGCCAGAAGATTCGGTATTCACTCATGCCATCGATGCGGGCGGCGTCCTTCAGGTCCTGGGGGACCTGACGCATGAACTGCTGCAGAATGAAGACCGCTAACGGCAATCCTTGAGCCGCATAGACCAGAATCAACGCGACGAGGGTGTTCACCAACCCCAGGCTGGACATGATTCGCAGAATGCTCACCGTGCCCAGGCGAATCGGGATCATGATGCCCAGCGCGAGGTAGAGTCCGATCCAGGCATTGCCGCGGAAGCGGTATTCCGCCAGGGCAAATCCGGCCATCGCTCCCAGCAGGAGAATCAGCGTCATCGCCGCTCCAGCGACGATCGCGCTGTTGGCAAAATAGCGCGCGAAGTGGGCGCGCTCAAACATGGTCAGATACCCGCTGGTGCTGAACACCCCCGGCAGGGGAGGGAAGAACGGCCGCCCGAAAATCGCCTCCCGTGTTTTAAAGGAATTCATGACGATGAGGAGCACAGGGGTCAGCGCGATCAGCGCATACCCGATGAGGACCGCGTGGATGCCGATCGTCCTCCTGCCGGAGGATGCGACCCGGAGTCCAGAAGAACTCAGACGCGTCAGAGGTGCGGGGGCCAAGGACATGGTCGCGGCGCTAGAGGACGCGGGCCTCCACCCATCGCTGCCAGGCGAAGAGATAGAGGAGCACGCCGACGAGAACGAGCACAAACATCGCTCCCGCGACAGTGGCGCCCATCACGGGGTTGCCCATCTGGAGCTGAAATCCGAAAAAAGTCCGGTAGAAGAACGTGCCCAGGATGTCCGTGGAAAAATTGGGTCCGGCGAGGGCTCCTTTGACGGTGTAAATGAGGTCAAAGGCGTTGAAGTTGCCCACATACGTCAGGATCGCGACCAAGCCCACGACGGGCAGGATGAGAGGAAACTCGATCCCCCAGAACACCCGCCAGCCAGATGCCCCGTCCACGTGCGCGGCTTCCCGCAGTTCGTCGGGGATCCCCAGTAAAGCGACGTGGAACAGCATCAACGGAATGCCCACGAACTGCCAGACGGACACGAGCGACAGTGTCACGAGGGCATACCCTTCCAGCCCCAGCCACGGCCGGAAGTACGCGCCGAGGCCCACGAAGCGCATCACGCCTCCGGCGACCCCCCACAAGGGGCTGAGCATCAATTGCCAGATGAACCCGACAATCACAAACGACAGGACCGTGGGGGCGAAGAGTACGGTGCGGTACAGCGCACGGCCGGCGAGGTCGCGCGCACTCAGCAGGGCCGCCAGCATCAGCGCGACGGGGTTTTGCACCAGCATGTGGATCGCAAAGAAGGTCAGGTTATGCTGCAAGGCCCCCCAGAATCGCGGAGCATAGACAGGATCGGTGACCAGGCGCACGTAATTGGACAGTCCCACGAAGAGCGCGCCTCCGCCCTCGTGGGCGCCCTGCAGACTCGTCCGCAGAGAATCAAAGAGGGGGTAGACCATGAACGCCGTGTAGAGGGCGGCAGCAGGCAGGATGAAGACGACGATGTGCGTCGGGAAATAACGGACGCGTGGTGTCATGCAACTCGACGACGAGCCGACCATAGACCAGCGGCGAGGCCTGGGCCCCGCCGCTGGTCGAGCCTATCTTCTAGCACAGCCGGATCACTTGGCCTGTGGTTTGTACCACTTGTTCAGCCCGGCCTGCACCTGGGCGGCGGCCTCTTCAGGTGCCAGCTTACCGCTGACGACGCCCGCGCTAACTCTCCAGAGTTCGTTCTCGAGGTTGGGTTCCCCGCGAGAGAGAATTTGGTACGAATTCCGGATCGTGGATTTGCAAAGGCCCCGCCAGCTGAGGAACGTTTGAGCCAGAGGATCTTTCAACGTCACTTTCTGATTCGAGAGGCTGAAGAACCCAGGCAGGGCATTGCTGTACAGGGTCGCGAACTCCGGGGTCGCCATCCATGACAGGAATGTCCGAGCTTCCGCCGGGTGCCGGGTTTTGCTGTTCATTCCCGTCGCGATATCGGTGTGATCGCTGATGTAGCATGTCGAGCTCCCCGCAGGCAGGGGTGGCGGGAAGGCGCCCATCTTGAACTTCGCCTGTTGATTGAACAGGCTAATCTCCCACGACCCGGCGGGATAAATCGCGGCCTTGCCTAACGTGAACAGGTTCTGCGAGTCGGGGTATTTCTGAGCTTCAAAGCCCGACCCGAGGTACGGGCGCCATTTGGCCAGCGACTTAAACACCGCCACGTAGGCGGGGTCAGTGAATTTACCCTTGCCCGTGATCAGCGCCTGCCGCCCATCCTCGCCTTTCCAATAGTTGGGGCCGATGTTCTGAAATCCCATCGTCGCCGCTTCCCATTGGTCGGCAATCCCCATGGCCAGGGGCACGTAGCGGCCGTCCGTCTTGATCTTCTCGAGGACCTGGAAGAACTCGGCTTCTGTTTTGGGCGGAGTGATCCCTAACTGCTTGAAGGCGTCGGCGTTATAGATGAAGCCGTGAATCACCGAGGCCATCGGGACGCAGAAGACCGTCTTGCCGTCATCGGTGATCCAGGCACTCTTGGCCACGGAACTAAAGTTCGCCATGCCGGGGAGATCAGAGAGGGGAGCCAGGAACCCTTGCTTGTACAGTCCCAGGGATTGGTCGAACGGGCGGCACGTGATGAGGTCGCCTGCCGTGGCGCCAGTCAGCTTCGCGTTCAGCGCCGCGTTGTATTCAGCGGGTGCCGTGGGCGCAAAGACCACCTTGATGTTTGGATAGCGCTTCGTGAAAGCCGGAAGGATCGCATCTTGCCAGATCGACAAGTCATCGTTGCGCCAGCTCTCGATGGTCAGGGTCACCTGTTCGGCTGCCTGAGCCGGGAACAGCTGGATGGGGATGACGGTTCCTCCCAGCAGGAAGATCACGGCTGCCAGGAGGAGCAAAGATCGCGCTCTCGTCATACGGAGTCTCCTTGTATAGATGAAGTGGAATCGGATGTCTTATTCCGCACCGCCCTCTGGCCGTCCTCCGGGGGGAGCCCTGTAATCTAGTCTGCCGAGGGCCCCCGTGCGTTCCGGGATCGTTTCTCTCGGCGCGCTCCAGCAGTCCGAAACCCTGTAGGGTTCCGGAGGAGAGCCTCTGACGGACACGAAGCCGTAGTCTATCCATAACAATACGCAGGGGGTGGTTCCGTGAGCAGGCGAGTTCTGGTGGGACTCGTAGTGTGTTTGTGTGTGGCCACGTTGGACCCGGGGGCGGTGACCGCCCAGCCGCCGGTGAAACTCACGTTTTGGAGCTGGCGGGTCGAAGATAAGTGGGCCTATGACAAGATGATTCAGGTGTTTGAGCAACGTAATCCCGGCATCCAAGTCGAGTTCGTGCCCTTTAAGCAAACCGAGTACAATACCATCCTCTCCTCCGCACTGACGGGGGGCAAGGGGCCGGACATTATCCACCTGCGTGCCTACGGTGGCCTCGAGACCTTCTCGGCGGCGGGGTTTGTGGCGCCGCTGGACTTTGACACAGTGCCCGAGCTGAAGACCTTTTCCCGGCAGATGCTCGACGGGGCGCGTGGCCGCAAGGACGGCAAGCTCTACGGCGTCCCGTTTGCGAGCCAGACGATCGTCGTCTACTACAACAAGAAGATCTTCTCCCAGGCCGGAGTGTCCATCCCCAAGTCCTGGGACGAGTTTCTCGCGGTGTGCAAGACCCTCAAGGACAAAGGCGTCGTGCCGATTGCGAACGGTGCGAAGGAGGGGTGGACGCTCGAGCTGATGGCGGGGGCGGTCGCTCCCAATTTCTACGGCGGGACCGTCTTCTATGACGCGGTGACATCGGGGCACACGAGCTTCAAGGACCCGACCTACACGAACGCACTCGCCCGCATGCTGGAGCTCCGTCCGTACATGCATCTAAACTTCATGGGCGTGGACTATGCGACGATGCAGCAACTGTTCCTCAACGAGCAGGCGGCGATGTTCATGGGAGGGTCGTGGGAAATTGGGTTCTTCAAGGCGCAGAACAAGGCTCTGGACTTCGATGTCTTTGCGACACCTCCGCTCCGGGGAGGGCAGGTCCCCTGGGTGTCGTCATTCAATGACGGCAACTATGGCATCAACGCCCGGACCCCGTCCCTAGATGCCGCGCTCAAGTTCATCCGTTTCACGGCCACCCGCGAGTTCGGTCAGATGTTCACCGACATGCTGGCGCAGACGTCGGCAGTGCCGGGGGTGGTGATCACTGATCCGATCCTCAAACACGTGCAGGAGATGAACCGGAAGGCGACGCCGTACATGATGCTGGTGGGGTTCCGGTGGCAGGCTCCGACCGGGTCGACGTTGCTGCAGAGCGCGCTGCAGGGAATGATGGCGGGGCAGAAGACGCCGGAGCAGGTGGGTGACGAGGTCACGCGAGGCCTCAGTGCCTGGTTCGAACCGTTCCGCGGCCGGTAGTGGTCCCCGGAGGGCGGAGGCGCCTCCGCCCTCCGTTGCCCTCACCCGGTTTGCCCGACCGCGCCCTCGCGGGTTGACCCGGCGCGGTAGCCAGCGGCTGTGGCTGGTCATCTTCCTCGCACCGGCCACGGCCCTCTTCGCGCTCTTCACGACCTACCCGATCGTCTCCGCCCTCGTCTACAGCCTCTATCGGTGGGAGGGAATCGGCCGTCGGGAGCTCGTCGGTCTAGAGAACTTCGTCCGCCTTTTCACCACGTTTCCGTATTCGCAGCTACTGCTCAATGCCTTTTGGCACAATGTCGTGGTCTTCGTCGTAACGATGCTCGCCCAGAACGTCGTGGCCCTGGGGCTCGCGCTTCTGCTCGCGCGCGGTCCCTGGGGGGCAAAAGTTTACCGGGTCATCTTCTTTCTCCCCGTGACGCTGTCCCTGATCATCGTCGGATTCCTATGGGCGCTTTTTTTGAACCCTGTCTTCGGCATTGTCAATCAGCTGCTGGCGACCCTCGGGCTGGCCGCCCTCGCCCGTCCGTGGTTGGGGGACACGCACACGGCTCTGGTGACGTTGACCCTGGTGAATGCGTGGCGGTGGTTGGGCTTCCCGACGATTGTCTTCCTGGCCGGGATCAACGCCGTGCCGGACGAGTATCTTGAGGCGGCGCGGCTCGACGGCGCGACCGAATGGCAGGTCACGCGGCATGTCGTCTTCCCTCTGCTCGCGTCGGCAGTGACGATCATTGTCTTGCTCACCTTCATCGGGTCGTTCAACTGGTTCGAGTTGCCCTACATCGTCCAGGGTGTGTCCGGCGGCCCGAATCGCTCCACTGACGTGCTCGGTCTATTCTTCTACCGGATGGCGTTTGGCGAGGTCGATACGGGGCTCCAGGACATCGGTGTGGGCTCCGCGATCGCCGTGCTGATGTTTATCCTCCTGGTGACGGTCTCGGTTTTTGCGGCGGGCTGGTTGCGTCGCCGTGAGGTGGAGCTCGCATGACGAAGCGGACCCTCTGGATGCCGTTGGGTCAGCTCGTGCTCGTGCTCAACAGCGTGGTGGTGCTGGTGCCCCTGCTGATCATGATGCTGTCAGCTTTCAAGAACACGCGAGAAATCTTCCAGAATGCGTTTGACCTGCCCGTGGTGTGGCGGTGGGAGAATTTCACGCGCGTCTGGGTGGAGGCGAAGTTCGCCCTGTACTTCCGCAACAGCGTGGTCATCACGCTGGCGTCGATCGTCGTCATCCTGGTGCTGGGCGCGATGGCCGGCTACGCTCTGGGGCGGTTCCGGTTTGGCGGCAATGATCTGCTGTATCTGTATTTTTTGAGCGGGCTCATGTTGCCGCTGCGGCTGGGGATCATCCCGCTGTTCATCCTCATGCGTAACCTGCGTCTCCTGGATACCCCCTGGGCCCTGATTCTCACCTACGCCGCGAGCGGGCTCCCGAGTGCGGTCTTCATCCTCACCGGTTTCTTCCGTGCGCTGCCCTCTGACCTCGATAGCGCCGCCCGGATCGACGGCGCGAGTGAGTGGCTGATCTACCGGCGGGTCATGTTGCCTCTGGTCCGGCCTGCGCTGATCATCGTGGCCGTCTACAACCTCATTCCGATCTGGAATGACTTTTTCTTCCCGCTCGTGTTCATCCACTCCGACCGGCTGAAGACGGTGCCCTTGGGGATGACGGCGTTCTTCGGCCAGTACTACACCGACTGGGCCACGCTTTTTGCGGGGCTCACGTTGGCGGCGCTGCCTGTCGTGGCCTTGTACGTGCTGCTGTCGCAGCATTTCATCCGCGGGCTCACCGCGGGAGCGCTGAAAGGATGATGGCTGCGGGCGCGCAGACGCAGGAGAGGCTGGCCGGCGGTCTCATCGTCTCCTGCCAAGCCCGCGAGGGCCATCCCCTGCACGACCCTGTGGTGATCGCCGCGATAGCGCGGGCGGCGACGATGGGAGGCGCTGCAGGCCTGCGACTCAACGGGGAGGATGATATCCGCGAGGTGCGCCGCACGGTGGATGTGCCCATTATCGGGATCCGCAAGGTCTGGACGCCGGAGTCGCCGGTCTACATCACGCCCACGTTTGCCGATGCGCAGGCGGTCGCCGACGCGGGGGCGGATATCATCGCGCTTGACGCCACATCCCGCCCGCGGAGAGGGGGAGAACGGCTCGACGGCCTGATCCCGAAGATCAAGAATGTCCTGGGCCGACCGGTCATGGCCGATGTGGCGACAGTGGAGGAGGGCATGCACGCTGCCGCACTCGGTGCCGATCTCGTTGCGACGACGCTCTCCGGATACACGGATGCGGGGCCTGCACCCGAAGATCCGGATCTCGATCTGGTGCGGAGGCTGTGCGGGGTGCTGCGGGTTCCGGTCGTGGCCGAAGGGCGTTACCGCACCCCGGCCCAAGTACGGGAGGCGCTCCGTACCGGGGCATTTGCCGTGGTCGTGGGCCGCGCCATCACCGATCCACTGATGCTCACGAAAGTGTTTGTTGAAGGGACGAAAGGGATCCGGGGATGACAGGGGTGGTGGTCGCGGGTGTGGACGGCGGCGCCTCGTCGACCACGTGCGTACTGCTCGATGCCACCGGTCGCATCGTGGGTGTCGGACGCGGAGGCCCGGTGGATCACCTCTACCGGGCCTCAGGACAGGCGCAGACACGTCGCGCATTGCGTGAGGCGTTTTCCTCAGCACGGAGAGGTGTCTCCGGGCATGGGGTCGCGATTCGCTCGGTGGTGGCGGGGCTCACGGGACTGGAGCCGGATTCTCGGGAATCGCGCACGGCCATCCGCATCCTCCGCGGAATCACCCGCGCGCCCCATGTCCAGGCCACGTGGGATGCGGCCATCGCGTTCGCCGGAGCATCGGCCGGCCGCGCCGGCGTGGCGGTAATCGCCGGGACGGGGTCGGTGGCCTACGGGCGGAATGCGAAAGGGCACACTGCGCGCGCGGGCGGGTACGGGTATCTCATCGACGATGCTGGTGGCGGGATGAGCCTTGGGCGCGCAGCGCTGCGAGCCGCCTTGGCCAATGTCGATGGGCGCGGTCCGGCGACGGCGCTGCGGCCTCTGGTGGCCGCGCGGTTGGGCAGGTGGGCCCAGATTCGCCAGCGGGTGTACGGTGAGGGCGGTGGGCGTGCGCTGCTGGCGTCATTGGTCCCGCTCGTCGAGAGAGCCGCACTGAGAGGCGACGATGTGGCACGGAACATTCTTCAACAGGCCGGTTACGAGCTTGGGGAGTTGGTGGTCGCCGTGGCATCCCGTCTGAGGATGCTCGACGACGCGTTTTCTGTGTTTCCTGTCGGCGGGGTCTTCGAGATGGGACGGCTGGTGCTGGACCCCCTACGGAGGTCGCTCCGCCGACGCGCCCCGCTGTGCGTGATCCGTCCGCCCGCGTTTCCTCCGGAGGTTGGCGCCGCGCTGCTGGCGCTGGAGGCCGTGGGCGTGGCGCCGACACCCGGAATGCTGCAGCGCCTGGCTCGATCTGCCCGGCGGCTCTAAGGTGTTTTCGCTGTGTCTACCCGGACGAGTGCTTTGAACCCTTGCCTCACAGGCGGTGGCGTGGGCGGGAGTCATGACTACAGCACGCGGGTGACTTTCCGCAGACCACGCGGCCGATCTGGATCCAGCCCACGGAGTCTGGCGACATGGTAGGCCAGCAATTGTAGCGGCACGATGTACACGTGCGGAGTGAGGGCCTCCTCCCCGACCGGAGGGAGTGGCACAGGGAGGGCGGCGATTTGGAGCGCCTGCCGTGCAGATGAGAGCACGATCGTTTGCGCATGCCGTCGGCGGAGACCCCGCAGCAGGTGGGTTAGGTGCGCTAACGCGCGTCCCGGCGGGGCGGTGACGATCACTGGAAATCCCCGTTCTACGAGCGCGATCGGACCGTGGAGCAAGTCGGCCGAGGACAGCGCCTCGGCGACCACACGGCTACTTTCCTTGAGCTTGAGCGCTCCCTCCAAAGCAGTGGCGAAATTGAACCCGCGCGAGGTGACCAAGCACTCGCGCCGTCTCCGCAAGAGGACGGCCGCGGGGCGCACGGCGGGCTCGGTACCGAGAGCTGCGGCCATGGCATCGGGGAGTCGCTGATGTGCGCGGACCAGTGCGAGGTCTTCGGCCGCGTGAGCGACCAACAAGCTCATCAGGGCGAGTTGCGCCGTGTAGGTCTTTGTCGCCGCCACGCTATGTTCAGGCCCCGCGTGTAAGAACAGCACTTCGTGCGCGGCCCGCCCCAGCGGCGACTGTGGGGTATTTGTTATCGCTACGGTCAGAGCGCCGGCGGCGCGCGCTTCTTCCACGAACCGCACGATATCAGGCGACTGTCCCGACTGGGACAGGCCGATCACCACGGTCCCGCGCAGGCGGAGCCGCGCTCCATATAAGGTCACCACCGACGGTGCAGCGAGGGACACCGGAATGCCCAGGTGAGTTTCGATAAGATAGCGGCCGTAAATCGCCGCGTTGTCTGACGTCCCCCGTGCGGCGAGGACCACCATTTGCGGCCGGCGGACACGCAAGCGGCGAGCCAGTGTGGCCGCGGCTGGCCCCTCGAACCTACAGACCCGCTCCAGCACGCCCGGCTGCTCGCGGATCTCCTCCAACATGCGCTGCCCGGGGACGCGAGGCGGCATTAGGACTGCCCCAGGAGACGTTGTGCAACGGCGCCCCACGTGCATTCGAGGAGAATGTATTGCGTGTGCAGCGGGTGCGGCAGCCTCATTGCCCGACTCCCATTCAGCAGGACTCGCGCATCCGGGATCGTGCGCACACACAATTGCGCCTTGCTGCGGCGGTTGTACTTCCGTTCTCGAGTCCGGACCCGGTTGTCGGTCATGAGGATAAACACCACGGTCTGTGGGGGCGCCTTCCACTGGACCATTCCGGCTAGACGTCATCTGCCAGTTTCACCTCCAGTAGGCCGTCTCCCCTCAGAGGGACTGCGGCCGATTGACCCCACAGTCAATGTGTAGTACAACTATGTATGACACACACTTCAGAGGTGCGGTCGTGCCGACAAGTATCAGGTTGGACCAAGAGACAGAATCGGCTGTGCGCCGCCTTGCCCGGAAAAGTGGCCGGACGAAGTCATCTATCATCCGTGAGGCGATTGCCAGGATGGCCGAGGAAATCACGCGCCCGAAGCCGGAGGGCACCCTCTACGACAGAATGACAGATCTTGTGGGCATCGGTCATGGCGGGCCGCACGACCTGGCTTCTCGATCGGAGGAGGTACTTCGCAACCTATTTTCTCAACGTCAGAGGCGGCGATGAGAGGCGTACTGGTGGATGCGGGGCCGCTCGTGGCCGTATTAGACGAGAGCGACGGAGACCACCAGCGTTGCGTCAGCGTATTAAAGCGCCTGTCTGACCCCATGATTACTACTTGGCCCGTCGTGACGGAAGCAATGTACTTGCTTGGACAGACCCAAAATCCCCTCGACTCACAAGAGGCCCTGTTGGCCATGCTCGATCGCCAGCTCGTGCTTGTTGTCGAACTTCGGCGCGAGGATCTCCCCCGGCTGCGAGCCCTCATCCGGAAGTACCGAGACCTCCCAATGGATCTCGCCGATGCCACCTTAGTACGCGTTGCCGAGCGGGAGGCCGTTCGGCAGGTGTTTACGCTGGACAAGCGCGACTTCCAAGTCTACAGGGTAGGGCGCCGCGAGACCTTGACCATCATCCCGTGACCGAACTAGCAAAGAGCCTCATCGACTATACGAATGACGTGTGCAGGACAGGGCCATAATTCAGTTCAGCAGTACTCCGCGACCCCTCCTGGGCGCTAAGCGCTGCATGAAGGAACGAGGTGCATCATCGCGTAGCCTCTAAAGGACTAGTTCGAGAGGGGGTGAGACGCGGATCCAGGGAGTAGACCCGTGTGGTTATCACGCCACTGGAGGTGGCCTGGATGAGAGAA
>Ga0209283_10000049_pt1 | contig 51723 bp, 56 predicted proteins | sample CZO8metaG_2_FD_188354 | JGI IMG/M metagenome (GOLD analysis project Ga0209283, IMG submission 188354) | Vadose zone soil microbial communities from the Eel River Critical Zone Observatory, Northern California, USA - CZOApr15con2H1.8 metaG... | ecosystem: Environmental > Terrestrial > Soil >...
CCGAGAAACCGGATGCAATGAACAGAGCAATCTTGGAGTTCCTGCTCGCAGACACGAAAACAAGAAAATAGGGTGGGACCCGGGCGGCCGCAGCGGAAAATCATTTTTATCTAATTGGTGTTCAAAGTAAAATTATATATACTTAGATGTACGTGGGAGTATAGGCGCGTTTACTTGACAGACGAAATCCGGGACGTACGGGAAGAGTTCAGGGAGGAAATCAAGTCCCTGAAGGATGAGATACGGCGCCAAGTCTCCCAGGCTCTGGAGAGGTCGGGAGCTGGCTCAATCAGGGTTGATCTCCATAAGGATGACGTGGCTCAAACCGAGCCTTCCTTTGTCGTCGTCAAGGACCTTGTCAGACAGATCCGCGAGGATGTCAAGTCAAGCCTGGCTACACGAGGAGAGATTGCGGTAGACGAACTTGTCGACAGCATGCCCGAAACCACGGCCGCTGACCTCCTGAAATCACTGGCCAACACTGACAGACTCAAGATGGTCAAGATGCTGTACTCTTCGAGAAAGACTTTCTCAGACTTCAAGACAGCGACTAGCCTGGAAGCGGCCTCTGTCAACAATCATTTGAAGAGTCTGCTGAACATGGGCCTGGTTTCCCACAGCGACGCAGGAGGATACGAGCTCACGAAAAGGGGGAGAATACTCGTCAGGACTTTGGCGTTAATGAGCGAAGCACTCGGAGGAGAACAGTGTTGATTAGGATTGGACGCGTATCAAGAATGTCATCTGCGACGAGGACGGCGGCTGGCGTATTGGCCGGCTTGGCCGGTTTGCTCATCCTCCTCTGGCTTGTCCGGGGACTAGTCGGGCTCCAGCAATACTCCGTCACTATGCTACTAGCCAGTTTTAGTCTGATCTTCCTGGGCCGCGTTCTCAGGACAAACACTAGCGAAGGAGCAGGACGGCTCGTTGCCAGTTTTCTCTGGCACCTCGTTACTGGCCTTGTCACGATCATCCTGGCGATCGGGCTCTTGGTCTGGGTGGCGTCCTTGCAGTCTGACGTCTTCCCAACAATCATCTCAAGCCGGGTCCCAAGCCTAGTGATAGGAGCGATTGCCGCGGGTTTCGTAGCTTATGCCGTCCAAAAGTCTGGTCTCGGGCGGAAGTGGGCGCCTACTCCTTTCGTAGTCACCGAAGGCAATGGGCCGGTGATGGAAGGAACCAGACTCGCCGTGAAAGAGGATACCGTGGGTATGCCCATCAGACGGGAAGGACGCACCATCGGCTGCGTATTGTTGGGTGAGGTTTCATCATCATTCAAGACCCCGATGGGAATGGTGAGCGCATCGCTAACAGGGCCAGTCACGACTGTAGGAATCCCATTCCAGGGGAGACCCCTGTCGAAAGATGAGCTTGTGAAGTTGACAGGGAAGACACCGAACCAACTCTCTGAAGAGAGCATTGCCCGTGAACGGGAGCTGGATGTTGGAAGGATAAGGATCCGTGACGGCTGCATGGGAGATCGATGGAGGATTGGGCCATTGATCTTCGATTGGGATGGAGACGGAGAGCATCATCCAAAAGAGAGATGGCTAGCAAAGGGAGTTGGCCGTACGTATGTTACGACAGACGGCCATGCGGCTTCCGCAAAATGGAGTGACGGCTCTCTCTCACTCGGAGACGGTTCGATGAAGCTCGTCGCCGGCTCTGACAGCTTCTCCTATTCTCCCACCGAGGTGAAGACCACCTCCCCACTACACTCGCTGCAGGTCACCCAAGACAAAGTTACACTTGACACTCGAAAGTTCACCCTGAAAGTCTCAGGGGACAATGTCGTTCTGAGAACCGAGGACAAGACTAGCAGAACCGAGTCGAAGGCTCTGGCGAATGATCTCCGGACGCTACTTGCCGAGACAGCGAAGAAACAGGTGAAGGACGTGATGGAGGGAACCCCAATTGATCTCAGCGAAATGGTCACGACCACAGAAGAGGTACTTGCAAAACATGACTGATCTATCTGGAGCTTTCGCTCAAGGAGGAAAGTCGCAATGATAGTCGAATCAGAGCAGATTGTAGGAAACTCTATGAAAGCAATTGTCCGGACGCGATATGGACCACCGGAGATTCTCCAGCTTGAAGAGGTGGAGAAGCCTATTCCGAACGATGTTCGTGGAGTACTGGTAAAGATCTATTCATCCAGTGTAAATCCCGCAGACCGCTATGACCTGAAGCCACCGTTCTTAATCCGACTAATCTCACCCTTGTTCCGGTTAGGGATGGGAGTGCGCGGACCAAAAGACCGAGGACTCGGCAGTGATGCCGCCGGACGTGTAGAAGCCGTTAGGGGCAACGTTACTCAGTTCAAGCCAGGAGACGAGGTTTTCGGATCATGCCTTGCTAGTTATGCCGAGTATGCGGTTGCCCGTGAAAACAGACTGGCATTGAAACCAGTCAACAGTTCATTTGAAGAATGTGCCGCGGTGCCTATCGCGGGGCTCACCGCGTTGCAGGCTCTACGAGACAAGGGACAGATACAGCCTGGCCAAAAAGTCCTGATCAACGGTGCAGGTGGTGGCGTGGGCACGTTTGCGGTGCAGATTGCCAAATCGTTTGGAGCGGAAGTGACTGCCGTGACCAATACGGCGAATCTGGACATGGTACGTTCGCTTGGAGCGGATCATGTGATCGACTATACCAAGGAAGACTTTGCGAAAAACGGAGAACGTTATGATTTGATTTGTGACATTGCCGCTTCTCATTCAATCCCTGAGTACAAGCGTATAATGAATCCGAATGGGATATGTGTCGTTGTCGGTATTCGAGACAAGATCATCAGGGGTCTACTCTATTTTCTGATCCGGGGACGATTATTGTCAAGGGGAGACAAGAAATTCGTGTTCTTCATTGCGAAAATAAACCAGAACGATCTGAATTACATGAGGGACCTTTTAGAAACCAAGAAAGTCGTACCTGTAATCGATAGACGCTACTCACTTGATGAGACTGCTCAGGCTATCAGTTATTTGATAGAAGGGCACGCCCGGGGAAAAATCATCATCACAGTTGATCACAACAACGACAAACCGTCCTGGTCTGACTCACTCGTTTCGAAGAAGAGAGAGGGGTCACGATGATTCTAGTCATTGGCGGTCTAAACGGCTTCATAGGATCGAACACAACCGAGGCTTTGCTGAACCTAGGCAAAGACTGCGTGGTCACCAGACATGAGAACACCGAGATTCCAGGTTTCCTCCAGAAATTCATTGAACAGCGTCGCCTGTTCATCCAACCTGCAGACGCGACTTCAATTGCAGACTTGCAAAAGATAGGTGAGAAGCACAAGATCGATGGCATCGTCAATGTTGCTGGAGGCTTCAGCTCGGGCGGCAAGGGCCCTGTACCTGGTCTACAGGGATACTTCGACATGCTCACTGGCACTTTCAAGATGGCACAGGAGTGGACAGTCAAGCGGGTGACATTTTCCAGTACAGGCGGAATGTACCTCGGGCTTCAAGGGACAGTAAACGAGGAGCATCCTCTTTTTCTCCAAAGTCTCTTCCCCATTCTAGCATATCAGAAGATTGTCGAGGTGGCTGCGGACACGTTCGCAAAGAAGACTGGCATCAGCACCATCTGCGCACGATTAATGGGAATGTACGGTCCGTTTGACGGTGCACAGCTCGGCCTCGCGTCACGATTGGTTCACGCAGCTGTAAGCGGAAGACCGCCGAACCTCAAGGATGTATTTTTTGGTAACGCGGAAGATGCGGTAGACTTGTGCTACATCAAGGATATGGCCCGCGCCATCGCAATGCTTCAAACCGCAGAGAAGGTCCAGCACGACGTCTACAACATAAGCTCAGGCAGGCTCACTCCGAATAGCGAACTAGCGGACGCCGTTAAGAGAGTGGTTCCGAACTTCAAAGTAGACCTTCCTCCGGGACATTTTCCATTTCCACCGCTACCTCTCACAGAGACCAAACGGTTACAGGAGGACACGGGCTTCTCGCCCAAGTATGACACTCGATCCGCAGTCCAAGATTATGTCAACTGGCTCAAGGCCGGCAACCCGAAGTAGTAGTGGAGATCACCGTAGCGACGCGCTGGTGATGCAGGTTCGTATTTCGGAGCGCTAGCCCTCCCAAGGCGGAAGTTCCAAGGCACGCTCATAGGCTACACGATCATGCACCGGGACATGGTCGCAGTGTGAAATGATAACTTGTTCAAACGGAAGCTTGAGCAACTCTCGTAGCGCAGGCAACGCTCGCTTCTCATGCCATGGTGAACCCCAGACCCGGAGAGTGTCAGCCCGTTCCGTCAATGCGTCTCCAAAGACTATCACCCGCTGCTCGGGCAGCCAGAGGGGTGTCTCGAGTCGCCCCCTTCCGTCGTAAAGAGCGACAAGGCCTCCGGGAAGGACTCGATCCGGTTCAATTATTTCCAGCTTGGTCTTGGGCATGTCGTCAGGCCAGAAAAGTCTCGGACCATATGCGCGGGCCTGATATCGGCGAACAAACTCGTCAATGTCCCGGACGTGGTCAGGGATGATGACGGCGGCCGCGGTCGGCGGCCGCTTGTCTAGACGCTTCCACAACTCTGGGGCGGCTGTTTTCGGGACGAGTGGGTCAATCACCAGTTTCTCGCCTCCCGATTCGACGTAGGTTGATGTCACAATTGGCTGCCAGTCGTCGTCGGGGTTCCAGTGATGATGTTCCGCCCGCCAGATCCACAAGCCAGTTGCTACATCGCGAATTTCGACCTTACTGGTCATAGATTGCATGATATGACTCTCCATAATCCCTCATCAAGTTAAGATTTGCTGAAAGGATGATTCCCTAGCTTGTCGATTAGCGTCTACTGATCATTCAACCGGTGATACTCTGACCACTAAACGCGCACGCTGATTGAATGCGCCTTGAACGACGTACGTGTGGAAGTATGAATCTATCACAAGGCGTGTCAGGTATGATTGGATTGCTCGTTTCCCGGCAACTTTTCTCCCCAGCCGGGCAGAAGAGTTTAAGAAAATCTGATAACAGAATCTCTTATGCAAAAAATCACGCCTTTCCTGTGGTTCGACGACCAGGCGGAGAAGGCCGCGAAATTCTACACTTCGATTTTCAAGAATTCAAAGATTGGAAAAATCGCGCGTTATGGAAAAGAGGGATACGAGGTCCATGGAAGGCAGCCGGGAACTGTAATGACTGTGGAATTCGAGATCGACGGGCAGAAATTCGTAGCGTTAAACGCTGGGCCGCAATTCAAGTTCACAGAGGCCGTATCATTTGCTGTCGACTGTAAGACGCAGGAAGAAGTGGACATGCTTTGGAAAAAACTCACTGAGGGTGGAGAAGAAAGCGTGTGTGGCTGGCTTAAGGACATGTATGGTCTCTCATGGCAGATCACTCCTACTGTTTTGGGCGAGATGCTGGCGGACAAGGATCCCAAGAAAGCTGGGAGGGTTATGGCTGCGATGTTGAAGATGAAGAAGATTGACATTGAGACTTTGAAGAAAGCATACGATCAAAGATAGCTTATGGAAAAAAATAACTTGAGAGCCTAGGCTGATTGTCCGCTTACTTTGCGCGCGCCGCGGCCGCCTTGGCGGCGAGCGCTGCGAACTCTTGACGGCCGAAGGCTGTGCCTGAGAGTCCCCAACCGCCCTCTGCTGCTTCAGTAAGTATTACCCAGGTGCGACTGGCTTGGGTCGGGTCGCCGGAGATCTTCGTGACGATCTCTGTGATCTCTTTGACGAGTTGTTTCTGGCCCTCGCGGGTCAACGCGGCTGGAGGCGTGATTACCTGAACGCGCACGGTGCGAGCGGAGTCGGTGGCTGCGGTGTGAACCGCGTGCGGGTCCATTCGGTGGATGAAAGCGGCGGTGTTGTTCAGGTGGAAGGGACCAGGGGTGGCCACGCCTTCAGCGCGGAGAACGGCCATGGTAAGCTCCTTGCCGAGCCGGCCGTCGGTGCCGTCCGGGAAAAGGTCTGCCGGTGCATAAACGTCAATCATTGGCATAGTTAGACTACAGACAGGACGAGGCTCTATAAATTGACCAGGCTGTCAGAATTGTTTTGAGAACGTCGGATTTTTTCATTACCCGGTGGGGAGCTTGGTCTGAAACTGGGACTTACCGTGGTGTCGGTTTCCAAACCCTAGCTGGCTACAGTAGTTTGTTGTTGAGGAACTCTAGGGTTCGGTTCCAAGCTAGGCCCGCTGCTTCCCGGTTATATTCGCTGGGCCGGTCCTCTTCGAAGAACCAGTGTTTCGTTTCAGGGTAGAAATGAAACGTAACCTCTCTCCTGGCCTCACGAATCTTCTGCTCCATAGCCTTCACGTCGTTTGTGGGCTCCCACTCGTCTTCAGGTGCGTAGTGGCCGAGAAAAGATGCTTTTGCTTTGGAAAAGCCCAAGCCAGGGTAAGTACCATAGAACACGGCTACCGCCGCTACTTCTTCCGGCCTTGCGGTGCTCAACCATAACGCCCAGGCAGCGCCCATGGAGAAACCAACAACGCCCATCTTCCGCGCTGATTGTGACGGCTGAGATCGCAAATAATCCAGCGCGCCCAGAACAATTGGCCGTCTCGAATCTTCATCCACCTTCGACATCAACTCCTTCGCCTCGCTTACGCTGCTTGCAACAGCCCCTTGGTGAAGGTCGGGCGCCAAGGCTAGAAAGCCGTGGGACGCGAGCCGGTCGCAGAAGCCCTTGAAGAAATCGTTCAATCCCCACCAGGCGTGCAAGACAAGCACTCCGCCCTGGGGCTTCTCCGGCAACGCAAAGTACCCAGTTCCCTCGCCCGTCTCAGTCTTGAACTCAACCCTTCGACCCGTATGCTTCAAAGAAGCAGAACCGCGAAGCTATTCGTGTCGAGAGGTCTTATTGTTTGTGGAATGGCAGGAGTCGGCTGAAAGACTTCGACGGTCGTAATCTCCAAGATTCCGTCATAGAAACCCCATGATTAGCGCCTACCACTCATATGCCGTCAGGCCGCGGTCAAACTATAATTTCGTGAGCTCTAATATTCCACATTCGGTAGAGCGAGTAATTTTTCTAGCGAATATGGATTAGGGTATTGCAATGCAGATACGACTGGCTGAACCGACTGACCTTGCGTCAATTGCGTCAGTCTTACGCGAGTCTTTCTTGGAATTCAAGTCTTCCTACACTGACGAAGCATTCGCAGCGACTACTCCAAGAAGTGAGGAGTTGCGACGTTGCATGGACGAAGGACCAGTATGGGTTGCCTTGCAGGACGAAACCGTGGTCGGCACCGTATCTGCAGTTCCTGACGGAAGGGCACTGTACATCCGAAGCATGGCAGTCTTACCCAGGGCTAGGGGTCACGGGATAGGGGAACTGCTCCTACACCACGTAGAGAATTTTGCCTATGAATGGGGCTTCAAGCGCTTGTTTCTGAGTACGACTCCTTTCCTAACTTCTGCAATACGCTTGTATGAGCGGTTCGGATTTCGACGGTCTAGTGGGGGTCCTAAAGACTTGTTCGGGACACCGCTTTTCACGATGGTAAAACAAGCTGAAACCTAAATCATGGAAGAGGAATTTAATTCGAGATCTCCTGAATATGGGTATCGCGCGTCGCATCAACGCGTTCCTTGGCAGATTTCACAATCGGTCTCTCTAACGCCAACATAAAGACCCAGGTCCCTTCACGAACAATCATCCTATCTGCGCGCCAAGCAGAAGTTGACCCCAGCACGCCAGGCAAGCCCCTGCTTCGTCTTGAACCTGTCAAGATTCCTAAGAACGGCTCCCATGAACTTTCGCCGAAATTCGTGGGGCATCGCGGCGTACTCGTCACGAAACGAAGAAGGGAACTCGACATCCAAGTAGGTCTGAATCTTCGGAAACTTGACAGGGAAAATTTCTCTGAATGCTCGCACCTTCGTAAATCCGGCTGTTTCAACCACATCCCTAATCGTCGATGCTTCTGTGTGGTACAAGGAGTGGAACCGTTTCCCTTCGGATGCTGTCAGGGCTTCTAGTCGTCTTCTAGTTTTCAATTTCGAATCAGCTTCAGTTACTCTGTACTTCCTGAGAAGTCGCTTGATAATCGCATCCGGTTCTTTGGGGTTCCCAGCCCTCTCGCAGAAACAGAGCCTAGCGTCACGCCTCATGGCTTTGAACAGCCTGCGGAGAGCCAGTTCCGTATCGGACGCTTGGTCAGGCATGCCATAGCTTGAGATTACTGCATCGAAGGATTCATCTGGTAGTTGGAGAGAGGCGAGCCCAGCAAGTTTGAACTTGAGATTGGTTAGGTAGAGCTTTCTCGCCTTTCTCTTGGCTACCGCGAGCATCCCTTTTGAGTTATCCACAGCGAGAACGCTGCCCTTCCCGCCAACGGTAACCGCCGCGACCACAGCTGTTGCACCTGTGCCCGTTCCGACGTCGAGAACGCTTTCCCCCTGCTTTAGTCGAGCGATATCAAATAGCCTCTCTCGTGCAAGAGAGTATGCTGGCACCCAATAGCGATCCCACAAAACTGCAACTCTTCCATAATCTTCCGCAGTTATCTTCCGAGCTTCTTCCTTATCCATGCGCCTCAAGTTTGGCTCACTCGTCATAAGCTGTTCCGGCTGGCTGCCACTCGCGTCCTTAGAAAGGAGTGGGCCCGCACCTAGGAACAGCATAGCAAGCCTCACGGTTGGACTTTCTTTACTTGGTACGCTCCGCAATACCTACTTGGTAGCCAAAGACTACTTACTTTATATGGAAACGCATCTCATGCTTAGGTTAACAAAAAGGACGGAATGATAGTAGACTGTTACTCTTTGGAATATTCGACGCCAGTATCGCAGTCCTCCTCCTAAGACTCTGCGTTGGAACACTGTTCGTGGTCCACGGCTATCCAAAACTAAGAGCCGGCAAGAAAGGTGAATGGATCAAAAACTTCGGCATGCCCGTCGCAATGGTCCCGTTCGCCGGATTCGTGGAATTCTTCGGCGGCCTAGCACTAGTCTTTGGAATACTCACACCGTTGATCGCGTTTCTCTCAGCACTCTGGATGCTCGGTACAACATGGTTTGCAATAAGCAAATTGAAGAAAAAATACCAGAGCGGATGGGAACTGGACATTACACTATTCCTCGCAGCCCTAGCAGTTGTCTTCCTCGGAAGCGGAATCTACTCAATCGACCATCTACTCGGACTCTAGAACAGTGAAGCGAACCACGCAAGCACAAGTAGAATCGGAAGTAGCACAGGCAAGTCCTGAAGCAGTAGAACAAGTTAGGAAGGCCCGGGAGAAAGCATTAGCAATGATGCATGACGCAGGCTACGACATCGGGAAAGATGTCGACGTAGTAATCGACCCAAACCTTCCATTCATGGGATACACTGTACCACAGAGTGGACGCTTCAGAATAGTCGTCTCAGGCATGGCCCTGGAATCTGGACTACTCGAAGGACTACTGGTCCATGAAATGAGCCACGTCTACCGCATACGGACCCGACATACATCCCACAATGGGACAATACTGCAGGAAGCAGTTAACAATCTTGGAAAGATGGAGCCATACCAGGAGAAGATACTATTCGATCTCCTCAATGACATTCAAGACCTGTACGCTGACGATATCTCGTTCAAGGTCATACGCAAAAATGGAATAATGGGCTATGCCCAAGCAACAGACTTCCTACAGTCGTGGGTCAAAAATGAACCCGTGAAAACTGGCGATAACAAGAAAGACAACTGGATGAATGCCAGCATCATGGAACATAATGCTCGCGCATTGGCCCAGATGCAAAGACACGACATCCAAGACACCGGCAATAGGGCAAAGCTTGCAAACCAGAAGTTTCTCTCGAATATCCCATCGAAAATGGCACAGCGTTATCCATATTTTGAGAATCTACTCAAGAATCTCAGACAGGATCTCACAGAAGACAACTATAGAGTATTACTCGCGGATCTTCTGAAACATTTCTTGGAAGCAGTCAATATTAACTGACCAGGGAGAGTTATCGTCTAGAAACATGAGTGAGGGTTTCAATTTTGACACGGCGCTCCGAGAGCTTGACAAGAGCGAGACGCATGTCGTTGTACGAATGGAATTGCGCAAATGGGGGAAACCAATGACAGTAATCCAAGGCCTACCAAAGACAGGCAAGTCAATTGATGACGTAGCTCACAAGCTCAAAGCCCGACTCGCAACCGGTGGAACCGTCAAAGACGGCTTGGTCATGTTACAGGGAGATCATCGAAACCGGATCAAAGACGAGCTAGTCAAACTAGGATTCGCACCCGACCACGTTGAAGTATACTAATAGTCCGTGCTATCTTGCCACTCCTAAATTAGGCTAGGCGAAGTAATAGCAAATGGAGTCGAGTAATTCGCAATCACCCGCAACTCCAGAGTTTGCCACGAAGCTACCACCGAAGAGGGATCTGGTGCTGATAGTCGCAGGGCTCATGACCGGCCTCCTGCTCGGTGCAATTGACCAGACTATTGTCGCCACTGCCGGTCCCACGATCATTGCTGATCTGAAAGGCTTGAGCGTGTACGCCTGGGTCTTCAGCGCCTACATCCTCACCCAGACCGTAGCAATGCCCGTATTCGGAAAACTATCAGACCTCTACGGACGAAAGAAATTCTTCCTCTTAGGACTCGTAATCTTCATCGTTGGCTCGATATTGTCCGGTGCAGCGCAAGACATCAACCAGCTAATCATCTTCAGAGCCATCCAAGGAATAGGCAGCGGGGCCTTCTTCCCGGTAGCAATCGCCGTCGTCGGAGTCGTCTTCCCACCAGCACTGAGAGGACGTGTCCAGGGAGTATTCTCCACAGTCTTCGGTATCGCGGCCGTCGTCGGTCCGTTGGCTGGTGCAGCGATTGTCGATTCAATAGGCTGGCGCTGGATATTCTACGTCAACCTGCCACTCGGAATATTCTCAATAGCAGCTGTTCTTCTTGGACTCCGTGAGTCCAGGGCGACTGGCCAAAGACCAGTTATCGACTGGACAGGCATATCATTACTGACAGCCTGGGTAGCATTGCTAAGTTTCGGATTCCTCGGCGGTGGGTCGACCTTTCCATGGTATTCATGGCAGGAAATAGCAGTTTTCGCCAGCGTCCCGGTACTGTTCGCTCTCTTCATACTCGTCGAGAGACGCGCGGCTGAGCCTGTCCTTCCACTGTCCATGTTCAGGATCAGAACCGTCTCCTCCGCCTCAGCGGTCTCCTTCCTTCGAGGAATATCATTCTACGGCATAGTCACGTTCATCCCGTTGTTCATCGTGGCCGGACTGGCCGGAGGGGTTGACGATTCAAGAAACATCCTCAACGCACTGTTGATTCCGATGATAGTTGGAGCAGTCCTGGGCGGCCAGTTGAGCACAAGGTTTGGTTATCGAGGAATCACGTTTTCAGGACTATCAATAATGACCGTAGGCCTGTACCTAGTAAGTCTTATGGACAAAGCCTCAACTTATCTCACGATGGGCGTCGCAGTTGCGATCACAGGCTTCGGCATAGGAATAACGTTCCCAACGATTTTCATCGCAATACAATTCTCGGTCCAGAGGAAACAAATCGGAATCGCCTCGTCACTTCCCCAGTTCATGGGCAACCTAGGCGGAACCATCGGGCTGGCAATACTCGGCGCAATACAAACTAATATTTTCGGAAGCAGACTCTCAGACATACTGGCAGGACTACCACCGGGGACACGGGCCCAAGCAGCACTCTACTTGACCGATCCAAACATTATCGGAAGAATCCTAGCAGACCCTAAAACACTCGCACCGCTAGCCGCCAACCCGGCATTCGCCCCACTCATTCTGCCCCTGAGAAACGCATTCATCCAGTCACTCACACCGGTCTTTCAATTGAGCTTCCTAGTATCGATAGGTGCCGTAGTTGCAAGTCTCTTCATCAGAGGAACATTCAAAGAACAAGTAGCGGCGAGAACAGCCACACCCGAAACAGCTGAAGTACCAGTAGCCCCAGTGACTTCCAGGAGTATGCCGACACCCGATACGGATGGCAAGTACAAGACTCCGAGTGAGAAGACTTGATGTCTTGTCGAACTCGTGAACCTAGTCTGCGGGTACCTTGTGAAAGGTGTGAGGACCCTCGCTGTCAGTGTCCAGTCTGCCGTGAAGCAGCCGTCACTGCACAACTCTCTAGCTCAACCCGGAAAGATTCTCGGTCTTAGCTGCCAGAGAGTCTGGCGACAACCTCTCCCCGCTGTGGCTACCGGACGCGGGCGATGGGTCGAGCTTTCTCTTCCGCGACCTTTGTTGTGTCGGTTGACGACTTGTCCCACTTGATAACCCAGTCCGCCAGATCTCCGAGTATCTTCAAGAGTTCTGTTCCCTTCTTCGTCAGCGCATACTCGACTCTCGGCGGCGTCTCGGGGTAGACCTTCCTCTCGATAACCCCTCTCTGTGCCAGCTCGTTGAGTCTTTCGGCGAGGCTTGTGGCACTAATACTGTGTATTCTTCGTTTCAGTTCGTTGAATCTGGCGGGCTGTTTCAGACCCAGCGCATGAATGACTGGCAGTGTCCAGACCTTGGTAAGATCGTTCCAGGCGGAGTGAAGGAGAAGGCATTCTGCTGTCTGCTCTTTTGTTAGGTCTTGGTCAAGTGTGGTTGACTTACTCAAGTAATTTGCACCTACTTGGTTTACAAAGACTACCAAGTATATAAGCGTGACCGACCTAGTGAACTATCAGAGAAAATGATGACACAGAGAACGCGGAGGGCGACAGAAGCAGGCTTCTCAGAGAAAGAGCTACGATACCTCATGGAGAGAAGCCTCGGCAGACTCGCCTTTGTCTGCTCGGACATGCAGGCTCACATAATGCCCGTACTCTTCGAGTTCGACGGATCCTACATCTATCTAAGCGGATGGAACCTCAAGTACAGCGAAAGATTCCAGGAAGTACCATCAACCCAAACCGTCACCCTCCTAGTTGATGACGTGAACTCACCCGCCAGATTTGTTCCACGGGGAATAGAGATTACGGGCAGAGCAGAAGCCACGGAGAAGGGAGATTATCTATACGTAAGAATAAGGCCCGTCGCGAAGACGAGCTGGGGGCTCTAGACAGATGTCAATACTGACAGCACTTGAGACGCAAATTACCCAGGCAGTGGAGAGGCTTAGCGAAAGCGTAGTCAGCATCGACAGCGTAAGAGTGGCCAGAAACTTTGCTTATGGAATGGTACCGATCGAAGGGAAAGGCTCCGGGCTGATAATCGATCCTAAGGGGTACGTTATCACCAACAACCACGTCATAGATGGCGCGGCCAGAGTCCAGATTCACCTCAAAGACGGACGCTCCTTCGTGGGAGAAGTAGTCGGAACAGACCCATCAACGGACATTGCAATAGTTCATGTCGAGGCGGCCAATCTGCCAGCAGCCAGTCTAGGCGATTCGGAGAATCTGAAAGTTGGTCAGATAGCCTTAGCAATCGGAAATACCCTCGGGCTGGAAGGTGCTCCAACAGTCTCAATGGGCGTCGTAAGCGCTCTGCGAAGACCATTGCCAGGCGCAGACTTCATCTTCGAAGGACTAATTCAGACTGATACTGCAATAAACCCAGGTAATAGTGGAGGTCCACTGGCTGACATCAACGGAAATGTCATCGGCATGAACACCGCCATGATACCATACGCCCAAGGAGTAGGCTTCGCCATACCTGTGAACACAATCAAATGGGTCATGCAGCAAATCCTGGAGAAGGGACGCGTTGTAAGACCCTGGCTGGGAATATACGGGACAACTCTCAACGAAGCCCTATCTAGACGATACGACTTGCCATCAGACCAAGGCGTCCTCGTGGTAGAGGTCGACCCGCGAGGTCCAGCATACGAATCAGGACTCCGAGTAGGCGACGTTCTAATCGGCATCGGGTCCCAAGACATCAAACAGATGAAAGACGTACTCTCAGCACTCTCCAAGCACACTGTCAGGGAAGAAGTTGACCTACACTTCCTCAGGATGGGGACTAAGCGAACCACTAGGCTCCTCCTTCGAGAGTCTCCCATTCAAGCCATTGCCAGACGATAAGATGATAAATACGGACGAATTAGCCCTCATGAAACCGTTCGGAGTAACGCGTATATCTTCGGTAGGAGTATTGATTATACAATGGCACTCGTAGATATCAACAGTCTCATCCAGATCATCTACTTTGGATCCTTCTTCGTTCTAATGTTCTACGGCCAACGCATACAGACCAGCATCATGCTAGTAAGCGTGAGAAAAAATCTCGGCAAACTAGAACGGTTGAAAAAAGCAGCCCACGAGAGCGTCCTAAACTCGGCCCTCCGCTTCAAAGGCGACCGGAAGACGGTCGAGACCCGCATTGACAGGCTAACAGGTTCGTTCGCGATCACACCAGTCTCCATGGACCCCGCAGGCGTCGTAGGGAAGCTCGAACACGTCCTAGACACGTACGATGATCATCTCAAGGCAGAGGTCAAGACAATAGCAACGGGAGCCAACGATGATGAAGTCAATACATTATCTAACCAGATGGAAATATCCATCGGCGCAGACCAAATGTTCAGGGTCGTACGCCACTTCTACCTCCTAGCCAGAAAACAGGGCGGGATTCTCGCATTATACCAGCTGCAAATGGCAATGCCTCAGATAATGGAAGAGGCGGAGGCTTACGGTTCCGCCATAGACGCCTTCGCAAAGGGCCAGCCCATCGGAGATGGAATAGGTCCCCTCATCGCCAGCAAAATGGCTGACGGCAAACAAGCTCGAGAAATAGAACAGGACACAATCGTCTACGATACGACTCTCGACGACCGAAAACTACTGGTGCTCAGAGCCAAGGGTCCCGGCGGCAGCGTAGGAAAACCCGGAGTAGCCGTCGAAAAGCTGATCCAGGAAAACGCCCCGGTATCCTTGGTCGTAACAGTAGATGCGGCTCTAAAATTCGAAGGAGAAGCCAGCGGTGAAATAGCTGAGGGAATAGGCGCGGCAATAGGAGGTCCGGGCGTGGACAGATACCACATCGAACAGAGTTCCACCAAGAACAACATCCCAATGATCGCCGTAGTCGTCAAGATGTCAAACAAGGAAGCGATCTCTGGCATGACACAGCAAGTCAGACTCGCAGTGGACGAGACCATACGGCGAGTGAAAAACGTGATTCAAGCCAGGAGTAAGCCTGGAGACACTGTGATAGTTGCCGGCATAGGCAACACGATGGGAATCCCCTAAACGTCTTTTCCCCTAGTTCATTTTCTTCATTCAAAGTCACAGCTAAGCTGCTTCTGCTCCTAAATCAGAATAGAACCCGAGGAATAGAACCCGTTGGGGTTTTGGACCGAAGCCTACCGTAGCAGTCCGCCCTGGGACATCGGACGTCCTCAACCAGTCTTCGAGGAACTCGTCCGAAAGGGAGAGTTGAACCCTGGAACAGTGTTGGACGTGGGATGCGGAACTGGCGAGAACAGTCTATTTCTAGCGCAGAACGGTTTCACAGTAACGGGCGTAGACATTACTCCCACCGCGATCCGAGTTGCCAAAGCAAAAGCAGTTGAAAGGAAGATCAAAGTAGACTTCCGAGTTGGGAATGCCCTATCTCTCGACCTCAAACAGGGACAGTTTAGCAACGTGATCGATTCGGGACTCTTCCACACTTTCACGGACGCAGATAGACCCGTGTACGTTGGAGAAATCCGGAGAGTCCTCCAGATTGGAGGCAATTATTTCATGATGTGTTTCTGCGATAAGGAGCCTACGGACTGGGGCGGACCTCGAAGAGTTTCCAAACAGGAAATTCTAGAGTCCTTCTCCCCGAGTTTCAAGATCAATTTTGTTCGAGAAGCGCGATTCGCGACGAAGATTCAAGATGTCGGTGGATTGACCTACCTTACATCTGCAACTAAGGCCAAGTGATAGGCCTCTCGGAACGAGGGTTTTACTTGCTGAAGTTGATTGTATCTACTTGGTTGGGTTGAACTACCAGATATATATGCCGAACCGAAATGTTAGCAATCGACAAGTCATGATGCGGGAAGAAGAAACGAGCCCAGAGAGAACAGCAGGATCACAATTCGATGGCCAGAAATACTTGGCGATTGAGAGTTATCGGAAAGATGGAGAGGCTGTTAGGACACCTGTCTGGTTCATTGAAAAGGAGGGAACACTATTCGTCCGTACGGATAATGACACGGGCAAGGTCAAACGCATCCGACGCAGTCCAAACATTCGAATCGCAGTCTGCAGTATGAGGGGAGAGCCAAAGGGAGCCTGGATCGATGCTCAGGCCAAGTTCGCATCAGAGGAGGAAGCCGAGCGGGCTTACCAGCTTCTCAAGCAGAAATATGGACTGCAATATCGACTGATCAGATTCATCGACCGAATTCAGGGAAGAAAAAGCAAAGCTGTCTGCCTAGCGATAAAGGCCTAAGTCGTAAGTCGAACCGGATCGTGCGTTAGGGTCGGACTGGAATACGATCAGCCATCTGGAAGACTCGTGGAATCGTTCTGGCCTGAACATTGCCCGTGAAAGGCTTACAAGCAAGCTTCCCCGATCTTGTCCAAACGGAGATTATCCTGTCAGCTGAAATGGAGCTGTACGGATGCAGGAACTGTAATCGTCCAATTGACAATTGTGAGTGCGCGTGTCCTTACTGTGGAGAAGCTGCAGACTGTGAGTGTGCTATTGGACACGGCAAAGCAACAGGGGGCTGAAGACTAACGAGTGGGACGACAAAGGTCAACGACCTGTCCTGGATGACTGGTGGACCTCAGGGCAGTGGAGTTGATTCATCTGCGAATATTTTCGCCGGAGCTTGCGTCATGGGCGGTCTCTGGACCTTTGGTCTCCGAGAGTACTATTCCAGCATCAAAGGACCCCACAGCTATTTCGAGGTCCGGGTAAACAGCGACAAGATCAGGTCCCACGTTAACAACGTGGATCTTCTCGCAACCTTCGACGCGGAGACTCTGATCAGGCACGCGGACGAGGTTAGCTCTGGCGGGGGAATACTCTACGACCCCTCGTTTACCAACATTCAAGTGGACAAGATCGAGAGTATCGAGACGCCCGTCGTTTTGAGGATCAAGGCACGACTGGCGAAACAAAGCCTACCGGCGACGGTTGCGGGAATTTTGGAAGAGGCGAAGCGAAGAAACCTCAATCTCTACCCAATATCCTACGACGATATCATCGCGAAGACCGCTGCCCAGATTGGAGAGCACCAGCTTAGCAAGGTTTCCAGAATCATCAATGTTCTGTCTGTAGCAGCTTCCTTCGCCATATTGGGATTTGACGAGACCTATCTCAACCAGTCCATAGAGAGAACCTTCGCTAGCAAGAAGAAAGTTTTCGAAATGAACGAGATAGGCGCGAGATTCGCCTTCGACGCGGTGAAAGCTTTGCTAAAACAACCGTTCCCATTTCAGCTGCGCCCGGTGCAGAACCAGCCTAGAATACTAGTAATGGGGAACGAGGCAGTGGCGCTAGGCAAGTTGGTGGGCGGGTGTAGGGTGCAAACCTACTACCCGATAACTCCGGCTGCTGACGAAAGCGAGTTCTTGGAGTCACACGAAAACTTCGAGCTTCTAGATGGAGGACAGATTGGCAGAAAGGGTTCGATTCTTGTCACCCAAACAGAGGATGAAATCGCGGCTATAACAATGGCGACGGGAGCGGCGCTGGCTGGAGCCAGGGCTGCTACGTCCACTTCCGGTCCTGGCTTCTCGCTGATGGTGGAGGGTCTGGGATGGGCGGGAATGAATGAGGTCCCGGTGGTCATAACTCACTATCAGAGAGGAGGCCCGGCCACAGGCCAGCCAACAAGGCATGAACAGGGAGACCTGAAATTCGTCCTCAGCGCTGCCCATGGAGAATTCCCACGGATCGTCCTCTGCTCCGGCGACATGGAAGAGTGCTTCTATGATGCGATTAGAATCTTCAACTATGCGGAGCGATTCCAGATGCCGAGCATCCACCTCATCGACAAAGGCTTGGCGAACTGCAGCATGACCATTCCTCCACCAAGAGCCGACTTGATCCCCATCGAGAGAGGAAAACTCATCCCGGCCAATGGGAAGGGTCTAGGCGATGGTGGAGAATATCGGCGGTTCGAATTCACAGAGGACGGAGTCTCCCCGCGCGCCGTGCTCGGGACACCGGGTCATCGTTTCTGGAATAGTGGAGACGAGCACGATGAGATGGGACACATTGAGGAGGATCCCGAGAACAGGATCAAGATGATGGACAAGAGAATGTCGAAGCTGGAGACAGCCGGCAGGGAGATTCCGGAGGAGGAAAAAGTCAACTTCTTCCGAAGCTCTAAGAATGAGGCCGATATCACGATAGTCAGCTGGGGCTCCACCAAGGGAGCCATCCTAGACGCAATGAAACTACTGGAGAGAGAGGGAGTAGGAGTGGAATTTTTGCAGATACGACTCGCCAGCCCGTTTCCGACCGAGACGATCCGAGAGAAGCTTCTAGGAGCTAGGCTACTCGTAGATATAGAACAGAACTATTCCGGTCAGATGGCAGCGGTCATAGCAGAGAAGACGATGATTGACATCAAGAACAAGATAGTGAAGTTTAACGGTCGACCCATGTCGCAGGATGAAATCTACCAATCAGTCAGGCAAGTATTATCGAGCCCGTCACAGAATAGGAGGATAGTGTTGACCCATGGCGCTTAAACTCACCGACCTGAAGACCGACGTGCATAACGACTGGTGCCCAGGATGCGGAGACTTCGGAATCGAAGCATCACTGAAAATGGCATTGACAGAAATGCCAGTAGACATTGACAAAGTTGCCCTCTTCTCAGGGATAGGGTGTTCTAGCAAGCTCGTGCACTTTACAAATGCAAATGGAATACACACCCTACATGGCAGGGTCCTCCCCTACGCCCAAGGAGCCAAACTGGCCAACCCGGAACTAGAGGTTATCGCGGTCGGGGGAGACGGTGATGGCTTAGGAATTGGAGTCGGACACTTTGTCCATGCCGGAAGACGGAATATTGACATGACCTACATAATACACGACAACGGCGTCTACGGACTGACAAAAGGCCAAGCTTCGCCCACGTTAAAGTTGGGAGTGCAGACGAAATCTCTACCAGAGCCGAACATCAACACCAACGTCGACCCGATAATGCTGGCGCTGGCTGCAGGGATCACTTTCATCGCCCGATCCTACGCGTACAATACGAAACATCTCAAGGAGATGATCAAGAAAGCAGTGGCCCACAAGGGCTTCGCGCTAATTGACGCACTCCAACCCTGTCCTACTTACAACGACATCAACACGAAAGAATGGTACGGTGGCGAGGATAGACTCGACCCGACGACAAAGAGACCGATGCCCCGGACTTATGAGCTTGAAAGCGCAGGCTACGATGGCAGGATAACTCCAGGCATGAGCGAGGAAGACGAGGAAAAGAAACTACTCCAAGTGATTGAAAAGTCTAGAGAGTGGGGAGACAGGATACCTATTGGAGTGTTTTACCAGAACGAGACGGTTCCAACCTACGAGGAGCGCATTGTAGAGAGACTGTCCAACTATCTCAAGGAGCCTCCCGCCAAGCAGCAGTTCTCGAAGGACGATGGTAAGTCCATTGTGAATCTGAGTAGCGTATCAAAAGAACTACTCTACGAGACAATGGTGTTAGCCCAGTAACGGATTTTGACGGACACGGCCTGATGAGTTTGGGCACAAAACGATTCCTTGTTCCTACTTCGGATTCTGTTTCGTTATTTGTGGCCAGTCATCCATTTTTTCTCTTCCCGATTGGGTGTAAGCTCGTATCCGACTGCCCAGAGAAACGTTCTAGAGGTTGACACGCCCAAGTGATGGAACTTTTCTTGAAGATCATCTAAGAGTCTCTCTTCGTCCTTCGCAAAGGAGTCGATGTACTTCTTGAAGGAACCGAACTCCCTCTGAAGCTTCAGGAACTCGCCCGCGTTGTACACCGTTGCTCTGATTTTCTTCTCGTTGCGGACGATTCCTTCATTGTTCATCAAGACTTTCACGTTCTTCTCGGAAAACTTGGCCACTTTAACGAGTGAGAAATCTGCGAATGCTTTGTTGAAGTTGGGCCATTTCTTATCGACAACGCTCCAGTTGAGTCCCGCGGTAAAGAGAGACTTGGTCATACGCTCAAAATACTCGTTATCGTCTCTGGGTGGCTTAGTGTTCCAGTGAGGAGACATAGTCTCTGCAAAACCATCTCCATACTTATGCACTTATCGCTAAGGCATCTCCTCGGGAAGAAAGATCAGTCGAAATTTTGGCGGCCGCCTGCTGTAATTCTACGCGTCGATCCACTTGGGGAAGCCTCAATCTCCTCCGTCTTCGCTCCAGCAGTCGAAGAAGAATGGATCCCTCAGATCTTGACTTGACAAGTCCCTGACCTCTCTCACTGCTAGAAGGGGAATAGTCCATTATTGCACTCTCGATTTCAAGACTTTTCTACCCCGCAAGAAACATGAAGGATCAGGCTGCTGAAATGTCCCCGACCCAATTGCCCAACACAACCATCTCTCCCCAAGAAGCTCTGAAAAAATACAAGATCATAGCGGTGGTAGGAGCCTCCAAGAACCCCGACAAGGACGCCTACACTGTACCCCAGTACATGAAAGAACACGGGTACAGAATCATTCCCGTCAATCCGACCGCCGAGCAGATATTGGGTGAGAAAGCCTACCCAAGTCTTCTGGACCTTCCGGCGGAACTGGCAAAGCGGATCGAAATAGTAGACGTATTCCGCCCAAGCGAAGAGCTTCCCCAAGTGGCTCAACAGACGATAGATTTTCGGAAAAAGTATGGAAGACCTTTCGTACTATGGGCACAGCTGGGACTGGAAAATGAGGAGGCGAAACAAATGCTCTCGAAGAACGGTATTTCCTACGTGATGGACGCCTGTCTTAGAGTCGTTCACAAGCAGCTTAGATAATTTCGACGCTTTCTGGGGAGACGCCAAGTTTCACGAGTTCATCTTTGGCTTGGTCTCTGTGATCTCCGTGAAGGATAATTCGGCCTCCTTCCACTTCACCGCTTGTTCCTAGAGTTTCTTTCAGCTTGCGCGCAAGCCCCGGCAGGTCAATGCTGTCTCTGATCAGGTCGTGAGGCTGGACAATGGTCATGAGTCTGCCTGAATGATGCTTCTCAAGCCGCACTACGAAATGGGCCGACTCTCTGTCAAGATGCTTCAGAATGTCCTTGAACTCGAGGTCTTCGTTTTCCAAGCTTATCTTGTCCTGCTCTTTCCTACGCTTCAACAAGCTGCTGGGAGTGTTCCATCATATGATGGTAGTGCTCGGGAGGTACCAGTGACTGAAACGCTCTGTCCACGACCTCGCTGAGAGCTGGATGAATATGCATCATCTCTCTAATGGGCCTGTAGGTTCTCTCGGGCGTGTTCATCAACGGAATGATTTCATGGATTAGGATTGAAGCATCGGGTCCGACGATGTGAGCTCCGAGGATTCTCTCGGTGTCGGCTTCAACGATAACCTTCACGAAATAGTCTTTGACATTCATTGCCTCTCCTTTGGCCGTGTCCTCGTACTTGTGAAAGCCGATAAGCACCTTGTCACTACCGAATTTCGCAATAGCCTCCTTCTCCTTGAGTCCTACACCGGCAATTTCAGGATAGGTGAAGATCGCATGGGGGACAGCATGATAGTCTACCTTCACCCTTCTCTTGAGAATGGCGTTGTAGTATACGATCCCCGATTCATAATTGGCCACGTGCCTAAAGAGATATTTCCCATCAGCATCTCCCAAGGCCCAGATGCCTGGCTGCGAAGTCTCGAGATAATCGTTGACCGCAATCCAACCCTCCGGAGTCAGTTTGACCCCTGACCTTTCGGGATGAAGAATGTCTGTTATCGGACCTCTACCGGTCGCGATCATAACCTCCTTCGCAGTTATGGTCGTGATCTTTCCAGTCTTCCGGTCCGCCGCCACTAGCTCCTCCATACTCGAAGAATCTCTGACTTCTCTCACCTCGTGATTTGTTATGATCGTCATGTGCCGCGCTAACACTTTCTTGAGCAACGCTGAAGCTTCCGGCTCCTCTTCCGGTACGAACTGCGGATTCCTTCCGATTATTGTGACCTTTGAGCCCATGCTGGAGAAGAAGTCGCCGAACTCGGCTGCGATGTAGCCGCCTCCGACAATCGCGATGCTCTCTGGCAATTTTTTCAGTTTGAAGGCGCTGTCGCTTGTGAGGTAATTGATCTTGTCAAGCCCTTTGATCGGTGGAATGATAGTTTTCGAGCCGATGCAGAGGAATATCATCTTCGACCGTATCTCTGTCCCACTGACCTTCATCGTGTAGGGCGCGGTAAACTCGGCGGGAGCGTGGTAGTAGTCAATGTTTTTTGAATTGGATAGTCCTTCTCGAATCTGGTCTATGTCGGTGTAGATCAGTTTTCTCATACGGTCCATGACGAATGCGAAATTGATCTTCCTAATGTCAGTGTCAATTCCGAGGTCCCGGGCTTCCTCTATCTTCCTAACCAGCTCGGCAGGATAGAGTAGAATCTTGGAAGGAATACAGCCGCGGGTGAGACAGATGCCTCCAGGCTCGTCCTTGTCGATCACGGCGATCCGAATGTTCGGGTTATCCTGAATCATAGGATCAACAATGTTCATCGCTGATCCGGAACCTATCACGATGAGATCGTATTCCTTCATGCTCTCGGCATCAATTCTGTTCGCAGATAAGCATATGGACCTACAATTCCGAATTCAAACCAATGGAGGGTCAGACTCGAAAGTAGTAGTCAATAAGACGCGGCTCAATTTCATAGACGTTGGAGATTCCCGAGCGAAACCGATAATTCTCATTCACGCTTTCCCATTGAGCCTCGAGATGTGGAAATCTCAAATCGAGGTATTGAAACAGAGTTCTCGTGTAGTCGCTTACGATATTCGGGGACAGGGAGAGAGCGAAGTGGGCGATGGGCAATATACCATGGAATTCTTCGTCGACGACCTCATTGGACTTATGGATCACTTGAAAATTGAGAGGGCTATTCTTTGCGGGTTATCCATGGGAGGTTACGTTTCTCTGCGCACGGCCGAGAGAAATCCGGAACGGCTCCGAGCACTAGTCCTCTGTGATACGAAGGCAGAAGCGGATTCGAACGAGGCGAAATTGAAGCGAGCCGCTTCGATAAGGTCAATCAAAGATCGGGGTTTGGAGCAGTTCGCGGACAGCCAGGTAATGTCAGCGCTGACCGAGGAAACGTTCGCTCGCAACCCCGCCAGGGTGCAGACAGCTAGGGAGATGATTCTACGAAACTCCCCAATTGGTCTATGCGGGGCCCTTCTCGCTATGGTCAGCCGGACAGACACTACGACCTTCCTTCCAAGTATCAGAGTTCCAACACTCATTCTTGTTGGCGACAAAGACAACGTCACACCTCCAGACGTGTCGAAGAGAATGCACGACTCGATTCCGAATTCCCAGATGCGAATGATGCCTGGAGCGGCTCACTGGAGCAACATCGAGAATAGTCAAGAGTTCAATAAGCATCTCGGAGACTTTCTCGCGAAGTTCAATTGAGCTCCATGGACAGAACGTGGTTGACCGTCTGCTCAAGGGACACCCGCTTAACTTGTGAATTCCTCCGAAACTGAAAGCTGATGGACTGAAGAGAATGGATGAGCCGCTCATACTCGTACTCAACCTTGTGGGCACATTCGCGTTCGGCCTCAGCGGCGGAATACTCGCGGTCCGTAAGAAAATGGACCTGTTCGGTGTCCTTGTGCTCTCCGTGGCAACTGGACTTGGGGGTGGAATATTGCGTGACCTTATTCTTGGACACACTCCGCCAACAACATTGAGCGATTGGCGTTTCCTTGCGGCCTCTTCTCTCGCTGGACTTGTGGTTTTTCTGGACTATCGCCAAGTTGTTCAGTGGAATCGTTTCATCACTGCATTCGACGCTGCAGGATTGGCCATATTCACGGTGACTGGCACCACCATAGCTCTGAGCGCTGGGTTGGGTCCGGTTCCCGCTGCGTTGCTGGGCATGTTTACTGGTGTCGGTGGCGGAGCTCTGCGCGATGTACTGGCTGCAGAAGTTCCGCTCGTGCTCCGGACAGAGATTTACGCGGTCGCATCCTTGTTAGGGGCCACAATAATCATCATTGCCAATGAAGCCCAGGTTCTAGGTAGCTTCGCTCAAATAATTGCTGCGGCTGCGATATTCGGTCTTCGGATGGTGAGCGTTTGGAGAGGATGGAGGATTCCTAAAGCACACTGGAAGGAAGACGGCACTACACGTTCGGCCTGAATCCCGCGTTGGCTAGTCTGCGGCCAACGTCTATCGGCGCGGATCTCTTACGGGTCTGTAATTTACCAGCGGGTGCTAAGGGCTTTGAGTAGAGCCTTAGAAACGGCTTCCCCATCATGTCTAAAACCGTTCACGTAAAAGGTTGGAGTGCCATTGACACCGCTTCGCACTCCTCCGTTGAAGTCTTCCTTGATCCTCTTTTGATGGATATGTTGGGCTATTTCTCGCTCGAATCTTTGAGCGTCCAATCCTAGCTTCTTCGCATAGCCCAGTGCCTTGCTGTCATCACCGAGAGTGTCCTGGTGTTCGTAGAGAAAGTCGTGCATTTCCCAGAACTTTCCTTGGGCGGCGGCAGCCTCAGCAGTTTCAGCAGCGCTCATGGCGAATTCGTGCATGTTTGTGAGGGGAAAATTGCGAAATGCGAAGCATAGCTTCGAGCCAAGTTCCTTCTGGACTTTTTTCACTTCGCCATAAGCGGCGCCGCAATATGGACACTGATAATCACCATATTGGACCAGAGTGAGAGTTGCGTTCACAGGTCCTTCGATGTGGTCGCGTTCGGGTGTTACCGGGACTGCCAGCCGTGGAGGCTCATACGTCTTCACGGTTTCCTTACGAGCGGGCTCCAGTAGAGTCTTACCAGTTTCTCTCTTCCGGGTAACTGTAGCCATCTCTGCTACTCCCCGAATTAGCTCTGCTCTGTCGCCCGGGCCTTGTTCAGATTCTCTAAAGCAGAAAGAATGCCGTCGGCTCCAGGGTTGACTCCATCGGGGGAAAGATGACTCCACCGGACGACGCCCGTAGCATCAATGACGAAGAGTGCCCGAGCTGACTCTCCGATCTTTTCTTCGTAAGCGCCATACTTTCGAGAGACTACTCCCTTCGGTTCAAAATCAGCAAGAACTGGAAAGTTGAGCTTGCGGTCCTTTGCGAAGGCAAGGTGGGACCAGATGTTGTCCACCGAGATGGCGAGGAGTTCTGCATTGAACTTCTTGAATTCCGGCATTACTTCAGCGTACAATGACAACTGGTCTGTACAGACCGGGCTCCAGTCCGCAGGGTAGAATGCGAGAATTACGGGTTGTCCACGGAAATCGTTCAGGGACACCTTCTGGTCAGGAGTACTGTTGAGTGAAAAGTTCGGAGCTTTCTTGCCAGCAGCTAGGACGGACCCTTCTATCTTGATAACCTTCCTGGTCTTAAACTGTCTTCGCCGGGGCCTATTTGCTACCGTATGCCTCCCCTTCAATTCTCTCAGTCTTCGCCTTTTGTTCAGTTGCACTAAACTGGCCTTCAGAAGAGAAACACCAGTTCTTTCAAAACACTCGACATTACCCGTTATTGTCCTATCGTATTATTTAGCATCTTGGAGAATCCTCCACTCCTAGTAAAGGCATACCTATGCTTGCGGTTGACTAGTGAAAGAGTGGTCTAGCAGACCTCTGCCTGTAGCTGAGAAAAAAGGGAGAAGTTTGGTTGAGTAGGCTTTAGTGTCTACATTCTGCCGGCGGACTGGAACAGTGCGAAAGTGTTGTTGTCAGGGTCTTGGAGCACAGCAAAGTATCCCATGTTGGGGATTTCTTGCTTCGCCGTAACTATCTTGGCACCTAGACCGGTAGCGTTTGCGAGCGACTGGTCAATGCTCTTGACGTTAAAGTAGTTGAGAAACTGCTGGTGCTGTTGTGGGTCGCGCTTGAAGAGGCCGCCTATAGTGTCGTTTTCGGAAGCGTCTTTGTGGGATATGAGCCAGTAGTCCATAGCTCCGCCTTGCCATTTGGAGAATTTCCATCCGAGGAGTTGCTCGTAGAACCTGCTGACCTTGGCGGGGTCAGTGGCGGGTATCTCGAAGTGTACTAGGGCGCCTTCCTTTGCTTGGGGTCGCGTTGTGGTTGTAGCTGCTTCCATAATATTTCAGCGCCGACGGATATCCTGACGCTTCTCTTAAACATGTTCCTTCTGCAGCTTCATGAAATGGTCAGACGCATTGCGTGGAGGAAAAAGCATACAATGTTACGCATCAATTCCTCTTAGCCCCACAAGCTCAGCGTAGAACTTTGTAACGTACTACGAGGTCGGTTCCATATTTCTTCGCTTCCAGAAGTCGTAGTCTTACTGCATCTCTGATGCGGCCATACCCTTTTCCCTCAACAAGAGTGACGGCGTTAGCTCCCCCGAGGATCCGCGGGCTAATAGCCACTGAGATCTCGTCCACCAAACCCTGACTAAGCATGCTCCAGTTCAGGTTTCCACCTCCTTCAAGCAAGACCTTCTTAATGCTCATTCTTCGGAGGCGTATTAGCAAGTGTCGGAGGAAGACCCGTGACCCTGTCCCGCAAGTCAGAACAGTGGCGCCGGCATTTTTCAAAGCTTCGACTCTTTGGTCTGGAGCCTTGGACGTGACGGCGATGATCGTCCGGGCCAGAGATGCTGTTCTGATTACGTATGCGTCAGGAGGGGTTCGGGCGTTGCTGTCAATTATGATTCTCCAGGGGTTGCGGCCACGAAGGAACTTCACCGTTAGCTTGGGATCATCAGCCAGTAAGGTCCCCACCCCGACCATTATTCCGTCCACTGAAGCCCGGAGTCTATGGACTCGTCTGACGTCTTCGGGGGATGAGAGTCTAGACTCACCGGTTGATGTCGCGATCTTTCCATCCAGACTCATAGAGGAGTTCAGGATCACATAGGGTCGCGACCACGACGTGGTCATGTAGACATCAGCAACAGCTGCGAGGGAAATATTAACCGGTCCCTCCAGAGCACTATCAACCAGAGAGGTTCCTTCGTGAAGCGAGGGGGTTCCGGAGGGATGATGACGCTGGCAGAGTCTGCTGGACGGCTTTCGGAAAAGTAGATAACTACGACGATAGTAGATTTACCCATCTCCTAACAGCAAGCTAGGCAGACTGCAGGGAAGAATCGTCTATGGAAAACAACACGATAACAACTCAACTCTCCGACCTAGTCATTTCAGAAATACAGCTACTCTCCAGCATAGCAAAAGCCAACGGGTCCCACATATCCCTCAGAGACATAACCACACTAACCTCAACCAATTTCTCTGAAAGACAACTCGAAGAAGCATGGTCATCCAACCCAACTCTATCATCGACCTACGAGGTCAAACAAAACCTAGTTCTGGAACGAACGAACACATCAACTGAAGAACGTCTCAGCGAGATAAGAGAACAGTCTGAGAAGCGGGTCCGGGCGACCGAATACATCACGTTTGCAAGAGGATTCCAGTCTTGGTGTAAGGGTAAGCACGCAAAGCTACTTTCCGTGAGCGGATCAACATCTTACCTCTCCCCTTCCCTTAGTGATGATTTGGACTTCTTTGCCATCGCCAGGCAAGACTCTCTCTGGATCTTCCTGACCAGGGCACTGATACTAGCAAGATTCTTCCGCTTGTTGCGCCGCGGAACTCCCAGAATCTGCTTCAGCTATGCAATTGACGAAGGCCTTGCTGAAAAGGAGTTCGCCCCGTCAAACGATCCGTTGTCGGCAAGGGACGCCCTAACAACGCTTGTAGTATATGGGACTGAATTCTACACACATCTGTTACGAAGAAACAGTTGGATCTCAAACTACTTCCCAACACTATACGGACAGAAAACAGGAAACATTGGCCCGGAGAGAAGTGAGCCCAATAGAACCTCATCATCAACGGGCCGAAAGTTCCTGAACCTTCTCCTATTCTACATCGTTGGAGACTACATTCGAATTAAGTCGGCTCTCTTGAACAGAAAGCTCCTCAGACGAGGCAAGAACGGTGCCGTCTTCACTCTGAAGATGGGAAGGGATCGGCTCATCTTCGAGTCAACCCGGTACTCCAACCTACGAAGACTGTACGGCAATTTTGCAACCGCTAAGGTACGCAAGCATACTCCAGCGCTCCGTGAAGGAGAGTGAACAAGACGACACAACAATACGAAACGCTCCAGAAGCAACCGACCACTATCAAATTCATTACCAGAGGCAGGTCCACAGGGCTACCCCACATAGTCGACCTTCGCTACGCCAAGATTGAAAGTTCGTTCTTTGTCCTAGCTAGTGATCCAAAGAGCGACTGGGTCCTAAACGCGCTGGCCGCTAAGTCTGTCAAGATTCGAAGGGACCACTGCGTCTTTGAATCAGCCCGATATGTCAACCTACAAAACATGTGCCGCCAGTTTGCAGCAACGAATCTCAACCATCAGCTCGGGGCTGTTGGGAAGGAGGCTGAACACCATTAGCCATGCATGTCCATGATCCAGAATCATCTCTCGCCTTGAATCCTCAAACCCAGTATGTCCGTATTGAGACGATCGGAAGGAAAAGCGGGAAACTACACCAAGCCTTGCTTAGATTCGTCACAATGGGCGAGAAAATTATCATATTCCCTCTGAATGCTGGCAGGCAGGACTGGTTATCAAACCTCAAAGCAAACCCGAAAGTAAAGCTATACACCGAGAGGGGCATCTTCTCTTGCATCGCGCAGACCCGCAGAATTACTGATGTTAACGATCCACTCCTGGCCGTATTCACAAGAAAATATGGAAGGCAGATCGTAAGCGAGCGGTACAGAGGACAACATATCTACATTGAGCTACAAGTCACCAAGGTCGAAACCGGCAAACTAGACCAGATTATCTATGACGATCTGGAAGCTGCCTTCGATGGGGTGGCCAAACACTATGACCAGCATATTCTTGGAAATCCGATCAATACTTGGCTGAGATACGTCTCTGTTGGCATGCTGAAGCAATTGTTCAAGCCGGGAAGTGTAGTATTGGAGGTTGGTTGCGGAACAGGCACTGAGACACTGAGCCTGGCGAGGCATGGAATTACGGTTCTAGCATCCGATATTTCAGGGAGAATGTTAGAAGTGCTCGAAGAGAAGGCGAGGCGAGAGGGTCTGCCAGATCGCATCATCACCTTGCACTGCCGAGCGGCCGAATTGAAAGATAAAGTCAATGCTTTAGGATTCGACAAGATTGACGGAGCGTATTCAACATATGGGGCGATTAACACGGAACCCAAGTTGGATGATCTGTTCCGCGGTCTGCACAGCCTATTGAAAGAAGAGGGAATTCTCGTCTTGGGCGTTTGGAACAAGTACAGCATTTACGAGCTCTTGGGATACCTCCTTCGAGGGAGACCGGGTCTGGCATTTGCGAGACTTCGAAACCCAGTTCCCATTGGAAGGTCCAGGTTCTGTGTAGCGTCAAATGCCTATTCGGTTGCATCGCTCGATGAGCATGTCGGCCCCTTTTTCAAGCTGAAATCCATTTTTGGAGTTGTTATCCTGTTGCCGCCTTCAAACCTCATTCGCTATCTGCCCAGAGGAAGATGGTTGGCCTTCTACAGGAGGCTTGATCTGCAATTGGGCAGAGTATTTCCATTCAATCGAATGGGAGACCACTTTCTCGCGGTTTATGTCGCTAGAGGCGATATTCGGAGATGAAGGATAGGTTCTCTTTCTGTGTTTGCACCTACAACTCTTCGAAGACGCTGTATCATTGTCTTCGGAGCATTAGGGATGTCTCCAGTGATTCGCGATTGATAGTTGTGGATCATGGTAGCCGAGACGGCACACTGGAAATAGCCTCGATCTTTTCGGCAGAGGTCCATAATGAGACCAAGGGACTGGGCTTCGCGAGGCAGCTCTGCTTTGATCTGGTCAACACAGAGTTTATTGTTTTTGTCGACAGCGACGTAGAAGTACTGAGGGGGGATTTTCTCGGCGTATCGACCAGAGTCCTAGCCAACGAGAAATACGGTGCAGTGGTTGGAATGTCCCTTGGACACCGTCTTACCTATGGGCTTCCAGCGGGTCTCCTAGTACTACGGAAAGGAGACTTTGACTGCAAGATAATACCTGATTACATTGATGCAAGGGAAACCTATTTCGTCCAGCGTCGCTTAGATGAACGCGGGCTAAGGACATTCTACGTCCTAGACGCTATGGTTCATCGTTCGCAGTTCAGAAGGTCCAAACCTGAATGGGAGGGAGCTAACACTAGAATCTTACCCAGCCCGATGCTCAGGGAGTTAGCATTTTCACTGAAAGTTATTGTCCTAATGAGCCTAAACAGCCATCGGCCAAAGAACATGGCGTACGTTCCAGTATTCTACCTGAAATTTCTCGTCGGATTCGCGAACTCGAAGCCATGGCTGAGACTGAAGAGGGAATGAGGACGTACAGGTCGATAGGAAAGCTCATCTATGAACAGACAATGTTCAAGGTTCTCATAGAAAAGACAGGGATCATCTTTTCTGTGACTATGAAACGAAGGGCGTACTTCTTCTTCGTCTCGACAAAGCTGTTTGGGATGAGAGTTGCACCCACTACGGACCCATACCCCGGAATAGTGGAAATCTGCGGCTACGATATTCCAGCTATAGTTGACAATTGGGATGAGCTAGCAAATGTCAGACTGAAGACAAGGGTCAGGGTAAGGTAACGACACTGCAAACACAGACCCTCCTCAAACGAGCAACCTTCTCCGTGGGAATATGCGCGGTCACGGAGGCCGAGAATACTCTACAAATCGCTGGACAAATACTAACCATGTACGACCCCGGTCTCTCTCTTAGAGAGCTGATAATTGCAACCCCCAACAAGACTTTGGCAACCGCGCTGGAGAATCGGGACAAACGCCTCGTCGTCGTATTCGAGGACCACCGAGAGGGAAAGGCTCCAGCCCTTAACAAGATACTCCAACGAGCCACAGGAGATATTCTAGTCCTTGCCTCGGCAGACATCAAGCTAGGAAGAAGCTCAATTCCCAGACTCGTCCACACACTATCCAACAATGACTCCTGGGGCGCAGTTGATTCCCGGGTTGAAATTGTCAACGGCGATACCCGGCTCATGGACCGGGTCAGTTCACTCGTCTGGGAAGTGCACAATGAGATGCTTGACACCCTGGACGGCGATGGCAGATTGGGACACGTGGCGGGAGACCTTTTGGCAGTTAGACGTAATCTGTTGAAAGACATTCCAAACACTATCAACGATGACGCGTACATTGCGGTCAATATCAAACGACAGGGATATGCTGTCCACCGGGTCCAGAATGCTCTCGTATGGATCGCGGGACCAAGAAACCCTGTCGACTACGTTTCCCAGAGGAGCAGGATTCTCCAAGGCCATCTTCAACTCATCAAGGACTTTGGAGCAATGCCGACAACATTCGAGTTCACGCTGATGTGGAAGCCATTTAGAAACCTGCGAGTGCTCAACCGCGTTCTCTCACGGTTTGGGCCCTCATATCTTCCAACCCTGTTCGCCGCATTGTTCCTAGAGTTCGTAAGTTTCCAGGCAGCCATCTTGCAACTGTTCACTCGGAGAAAGTACCGGCCGTGGCGGGTCGCCGAGAGCACAAAGAGGGTCTAACCATTCTGCTCGCTCAGACCAGCACTATTCCCTTGAAGCATGTCCTACTAGGATTATTCATCAGGGAACTCCTCGCTCCTTTCACTGGGCATCAGTACGATTTCGAAATCTGGGTCCGACTTGGAGTCTACATGCAGAGCCTACAGAATCCATACACGGGCTTGCCCTATTATCCGGGGGTCAGCTTCGCGCCTTCTCCTCTGATAGGCTCAATTAGCTATCCTCCACTCCCTGCATTCATCTTTGCGATTACCTATCGTGTCTATCTAGCCCTCGGCGAGCCCTCCCGCTTTCTCTACTATTTCCTACTGAAACAGCCCATGGTTCTCTCCGACGTAGCGGTTGCGATAGTTCTCCTCAGGATCATAACAATTTCCAAGAGCCCTAACCTGGGAAGAACCGCCCTCCTAATCTGGCTCTACTTTCCCTTCGGCATACTCGTCTCCAGCGTCTGGGGTGCCCTTGATCCCATCGCCCTATTGCTTACACTGCTCGCAGTATACTATTTCCTCACATCGAAACAAGTAGCCTCAGCATCTCTACTCGGACTGGCCATACTTCTGAAGACGATCCCTGTGGTCGCTCTCCCAGTTCTTCTAATGCAAATCAGGACAGGCCTCAACAGAAGAGTCCGCTACACGGCAATCTCGCTGGTCATCCCAGCTATTGGTACTCTTGCACCTGTTCTGTTGTTGAACTGGGGTTTTGTGGGGATTTACGACAATTTTTCATTTCAAGTTGCCATTCCATCATACGGCGCTTTGAGCATCCAAGGCCCGCTCTCTCTGCTACCCAGTATCCCGGGAGCAGTACATTTTCTCACAGGAGTATTCTGGATTCCAGCCCTTTCCGTTGCATACGTCTACATCCAGCGAAGACGACTACCGCTTCTTCAGGGGCTGATGATGACCTTCGTTGTTTTCAGTATTTCTAGACCTTTCCTGCCAGAACAGTGGGCTGTTTACCCCCTCTCCCTACTTCTATCAATAATGAACAAGTCCAGTCTACAACACTTCATCGGCCTATCAATCTCCGCCACGGCTTTTCTAATCGCCAGCAACACATTGCTAGTACCGTTTCTTTCTCCTCTCTCAGTGGCTTTCTATAACTGGAACATTTACGCGGACAACTTCTCTCCTTATGCTCTCGCCCGAACGACGGCGCTGTCGGTTTTAGCTTCGCTGTATTTTGCGGAGGCTCTCCTCACGTTGCTAGGAAAGAGATCCGTAGTGTACAAAACCCTGATGGGCGTTTCAACCAGCCTGAGGGTTCAGCTACCCAGTATTGTCAGAACCTCGCCTGAGACAAAGCCCGTCTAGACGTTTTCCCAGCCTCTTCACTGACCACAACGGTAAGCCAGTAAGCCTATCCCGTATCTTTGAAGTCGCAAAAGCACTGGTCAGGATACTCGAATTGGTTATGGTTTGGAACAGCCGCCATGTTTGAGAGAGAAAAGTTCAGAGTTGTCGGCCCGATGGGACCACACCATCTTCTTATGAAGAGAACCATTCGACGAGCGACCGGAAAATTCTTCTCTCACGGACCCGGGAAGTCGGAGGCCGGACCAATAGAGACCTCAAATCAACCTGTGTTAATGGGCACAGCGACAACCCTTGCAGGCGCTCCGTCTCCGTTTTGAAGCTTGATGGGCATGCATATCATCAGGATTCTGCTTCCGACAAACTGTTTGGTCGCTTTGTTGAGGGACTCAACGATGAAGATCCGGTTGCCCAGAAGAGTCTTATGGACTACAGGATCTGGCGCCTTGAATTTCTCTACGCTGAGAAAGTCGATGCCAACGGCTCGGACCCTTTTCGAGACCAGATAGTCAGCCGCCTCGGCAGTAAGGTACGTATAGTTTCGAGTGACAGTTTCATCGCCCCAGTGCTCACTACATCCGGTGTAGCAAACCACAATGTCGTCCTCTGCGACTCTTCCGTCGAGTTTCTGGCGAAGGTCCTGAGCGGTTATTCCGCTGCCTATTGGTTTGTTTGATAGGTCGGTCACGTACGCTTCTCCGACCAGCTTGTTTGGCGGAATCTGGTCTATTCCAATTCCGTCCTGGATGAAATGTTTCGGAGCATCAAGATGGGTACCAGTGTGTGAGCCAAGGGTGAGCCTTGTTACGTTCACGCCATCCTTCTCCAATGTTGCATAGCTCGCGAACGCGGGCGGTGGATCGCCGGGATAGATCGGCATACCGTTACGGAGATGGTGTGTCAGGTCAACAGCTTTCTCGAAGAGATACAAGCGGTTACAGCGTCGATTATTGTTTGGGCCTTACTAGGATGTTGTCGCTCTCAACCTTGACTTCGTAGACTGGCTCAGGTCTCATGGCGGGACCCCTCTTCACTTGTCCAGTAGTCACGTCAAAACGGGAACCATGCAGGGGGCACTGCACCTCCGTGTTTTCGAGAAAGCCCCGGTCCAAGGGCCCGCCTACATGTGTACAGAGATTTCCAATGGCGTAATACTTGCCCTTGACATTTGCAACTAGAACCTGTTGGGCGCCTACGAGGACCTTCCTCATCTTTCCATCAGGAATCTCACTTGTAGAGGCTACTCTTGTGAAATCGGACATGGCTTCAACATCTTCTGGCCGATTAGGACAGCATGGTGTATTATTCCTTCTCTATCTACGACCCGGTTCTAGACTCTGAGTTCGGTCGCCAATTTCTTAATTCTCTCAGTCAATCTGAGAAGATCCTCCGCCGGCGCGTCTCTCAGTATCCAAGGCTTGCACTTCACGTTAATGGAAATGTTCTCACCAGACATTCGCTCAACACAGAAGTACAGTGACGGAACCGGAGAATACACTAGATCATTCCCGCAAGTTGAGCAACGAATCACGAAGATCCCAGCCCTTCTACACCAGTAGACATAGTCCCAAAATAAGTGACAAATGGAATCGAGGGCTTACCTCACGTAGATGCCCCGGCTCTCACGCGAGGCTCCTGAGCTCCTTCCTTCTTTAAGTGCGCTTCAAGGAATCTAGCAGCTCGTTTCCACGCGTCTATGTTGTTCTCTCTGCGGACGAATCCGTGTCCTTCGTTCTCGTAGACCTTAACCTCTACCACTCCACCGTTTCGCTTGACTGCTTCCGCCATCTGGGCTGTTTCCCCGGGGGGACATCTGATGTCGTTGCCGCCTGCGAGCAGCAGCAAGGGTGCTCGAATGCGATCGGCGAAGAAGAGCGGTGAACGATCATGCCACAGCTCGCGATCCGTCTCTGGGGTGCCCATGAGCCACTCGTCGTTAGCCTGCAGTACAGGATCCTCGTTCTTGTGGGCAGTGAACCAGTTTGCTAAAGGGACGATGGCCACTCCTGCGGCCCAGAGTTCGGGATATTTTGTTAGTGCCATCAGGGTAAGATAACCGCCCCAAGACCCACCCATGACCGCGATTCTATTCTGGTCCACATATCCGGTCTGTTTTAGATACTCGATTGACGCGACGAGATCATGGAGATCGCCTCCTCCGCAATCCTTTCTCAAGGATTCCATGAATACGCAACCAAATCCTGTTGAACCACGAAAGTTTGGAGCAATTATCACGAAGCCATGGGAGACGAAGTATTGGATATGCAAGAACCAGTCATTCATATGTTCCCATTGAGGCCCTCCGTGAGGATAGACAATGGCAGGGTGAGAACCGTCAGCTTTGACGTTCGCTGGAACATAGAGGAAAGAGGCTATTGGCGTCTGGTCGAAAGATGGGTAGACAATGAGGTGGGGTCGTATGAAATTCCGTGCTTCTAGCCCGCCAACCAGCGAATGGGTGATCTGTCTCAACAAACGTTTCTCCATATCATAAACCCAGATCGTAGCGGGACTATCGGCTGAAGCGTGCAGCAGCCCCAGACGTTTCCCATCGGGAGAAAATCGAGATGATCTCAAGACTCCTAATGGCAGGGGAATCTCCATTTCATCGTTCTTTGAGTCTCGTAGGTAGATTCGGTGGTCGCCCGCTTCATTGCGGACGTAAACAATGGAGTCGTCGCTGGTAGAGTGGTCTGCTAGAGAACTCTCCCAGTCTCCCAAGGTTAACCATTCAAATTCCGCGCCTGTCTTTACGCTAAGTAACGCGACGGCATCTATCCCATACTCATTCGAGTTAGAGGTCACGAAAACCTTCTTGCTGTCACGGGTCCAACCCAGAGTATAGCTTGTCGACTTCTCGTCTATCGGAGCAACACTCGTTTCCACGCCTGTTTCTAGGTCGAGAACAGACACTCCCCTGTACTGGTAGTTTCTAGTTCTTGTGAACGCCAGTTTCTTCCCGTCTGGACTCCACTGTAGGAATTCGCACTCCCCACTCTCGTTTCCAGCTATTTTCTTGATTTCTTCAGTCGCCGAGTTGAAAGTGAATATCGGATACGCGCCGAGGCCTTCGCGTTCGGCAGCGAATGCTAGAAGCTTTCCATCAGGTGACCATTCCATGTCTCGGTATCCTACCTTCTGAGTATTGGTGATGTTGCGGGTGTTGCTCTCTTCGAGGTCGATGAGAAAGAGATTCGGTTTCTCATCCCCGCCTTCGTCCTGAGCGTAGAGCAAGAAGCGGCCATCAGGGGAAGGGTCTTCCAAGAGTGTCCTTTCGTCTGAAACCGTAATCTGCACTGGCCAGCCTCCAACCGATGGAACACGCCAAATGTTGAAGCGGCCCGTTATGTTTGTGTCAAAGTAAAGCTGTTCACCGTCGGCGGACCATCGAAACGAAAGTATCGAGCGCGTGAAGTAGAGAGTGTCAAGATCCAAAGGACGGAAGTGCGGATTGGGGAGACTTGTAACAGGTTGGGAAACGAGTTTCGCAGAGGGTGTGGGAATCAAATGACAACGAAGATAATGAGCATTCTTCCAGCTATATGGTTACTTCCTGTCCGCTTACGAACAGCTGGTCCATAACCTTCATCGCTTTGGCGACGGTCGCGTGCATAGGACATCGTCTACAAGATAGTCTTGCAACTTCAGCCACCTTTTCCTGGTACTGCTGACCTAGATGCATGACGTCTACTCGCACTATTCCCACGGTACTCGTTAGATTAGTTGTTGTTTGGAGAGTAGAGATCAACTCTTCTACAATGCTCTTGAAACCAGCTGAAATTAGCCTCGTAAGTTAGATGACCCACAATATCCGACAATAGATATTTCCGTGTCCATCGTTGTCATCACTGCTATGCTGAAACTCAGGACGGCAGTAGCCCGAGACGTTCCTCTGATTCTGTCTTTCGTTCGCGAATTGGCCGAGTATGAACGCGACCCTAATGCAGTGCTAGCTACAGAAGACGATTTACGACGCGATGGCTTCTCCGCGAATCCCAAGTTCAACGTGCTAATCGCTGAGTGGGAAGGAAAGCCCGCCGGAATGGCCTTCTTCTTCTACCACTACTCTACGTGGCAGGGACGACATGGGATTTACCTAGAGGATTTGTTTGTCCGACCTCAGTTTCGGCGCAAAGGCATCGGCAGAGCTCTCATGGTCCATCTTGCAAGAACAGCCGTCGAGGAAAACTGCTATGGAATGAGATGGGAAGTGCTTGACTGGAACATGTCCGCAATCGAAGTATACAAGAGTCTTGGGGGCCGATTCCGAGAACACTGGCGTGTCATGCAGTTGATGGGCGAGGATTTGAAGAGGCTAGCTGAAACACGATGAATCCAGAACTTATATCTCCAAAGAAACATGGCGCACCATGCCGAAATTCATCGATACTCATCCGATGGGTTCCCTGACAGCGGAACAGTTGAAACAGCTCCAGAACGCTCCCAGAGACAAGTTTGGAGTGACAGACCACGACATTCTCTACAACAAGAAGGAAGACAAAGTCTATTGTGTCCTCAACGCGCCCAACAAGGAAGCAGTCTCAAACCATCACAAACAAGCAGGCATCGCGTGCGAATGGATTCACGAAGTAGAATCAACTAAATAGCGACCGCTTAATCTCAGACCTACCCAACTCTTTCTAGTCTTGATCCGGCTCGGGCTTGTTCGTTAGGACTTTCTCTATTCGATCCATGATATCTGAGTTAAGTTTTGGAACGACTTCTAGGGCTTTCATGTTTTCAGCTACTTGTTCTGGGCGACTTGCTCCGGTCATTACAGTACTCACGTTGGGATTCCTCAAACACCACGCCAAGGCCATCTGGGCCATTGTACAGCCCAAGTCTCTAGCTATAGGCTCGAGTTGTTTGACTTTCTCGATGTTCTCAGGAGTAATGACATGCTCTTTCAGCCAGTCATATCCCTGAAGGGTTGCACGGGACCCAGGCGGTGTGCCCTTGTTGTATTTTCCGCTCAGAAGGCCTGAAGCAAGCGGACTCCATATGGTAGTGCCGAGTCCGATTTCCCGGTAGAGCGGGAGATATTCTTTCTCGACACGGTCCCGGTGTAGCATGTTGTACTGTGGCTGTTCCATTTGGGGAGGAGTCAGACCTAGTTCTCGTGCTATAGCATGAGCTCGCATGATATCGGCAGCGTTCCACTCCGATGTTCCCCAGTAAAGCGCGCTACCATGGTGAATCAAGTCGTCCATGGCGCGAACTGTCTCTTCGATTGGAGTGTTAGGGTCTGGGCGATGGCAAAAGAAGAGGTCTAGATAGTCAAGCTGCAATCGTTTGATAGAGTTGCGGCAAGCCTCGAAGATGTGTTTGCGAGACAAGCCCTTGTCGTTAGGTCCTTCGCCTCCCCAGAAGACCTTGCTTGATACGACTATGCTTTCCCGACGCCAGCCTAGTTTCTTGATTACGTTCCCCATGACAGTCTCGGCGTTTCCACTCGCGTAGGCTTCCGCGTTGTCGAAGAAATTGACTCCCGCATCATAAGCGGCCGACATGCACTTTAGCGCTACATCTTCTCCAACTTGGCCGCCGTAGGTCACCCATGCTCCCAGCGATAATTCACTGAGCCTTAGTCCAGCCCCACCCAATCTTCGATAATTCAAGCGTCAACACTAGTAGCCCGAAATCAGCTGCGGTTATTAATATTCTACTCTGCAATATGATGGAACACAGACTGATAGAGAGATGAGCTTCGTGAAAAAGGAGGGACGCGGCGGCTGGCTAGTCGCCGCGAAAGGTGTTTTCGTGGATTTGGGCCTGGTTATGGTTGTACGGGGCAGCGGAAATCTTCCATCGAAGCCCGGGTCACTGTGACGGAGCCTGCTGCTTGCGCTGCCAGAACTTCTGCTTCAGACCTCAGTAGTACGGGTGTAACTCCGGATTTGAATGTCACATGGAACACCTTCCAGTCTCCTCCGTGATAGTCTGCGCTTCCTGGAGCCACGGCGGTTATGCCTAGTTGACCGCTCGCGCCGTTTGTGACCTTGTAGAAGTTGTCTCTCCCTTCATTTGGCTGAGCTGCGGGAGGAACCACGGTGCGGACGATGTTGTCATTGAAGAATAGATTACCGAAGCCTACTTCTGCTGATGTAGAGGTTGCGTGCGCGGGAACAACAAATACGTAGAGAGCTACAACGAGCAATGCAAGACCATAGAGAGTTTTCATCTTTACAATTCACCTCCGCGCATGGGTTGCGAGAATATGGGCGCGGAGTCTATTTGAGAGATTGGCGAGATGCGGTGAGTGTCTGGTCTAGATTGGGCCTGTTTTCAGCGAAGGGTCGTTTTGAACAGAACTAGCACGCCCATAACCTGGGCGATGTTGATTCCGAGAAGGTAGGGTAGGAATGGATCTCCGATGAAGGGTGACATGGTGGCGAATGAATAGACTGCGAGAACATTCTGGGCAAAGAGAATCGATGCGAATACCATTAGACCGAGGCTGAACTGTGCATGAGTATCACGATACATTCGAGCATATGTCAGCATCAGGCCTAGGAAGAGCACGGCAGTCAGCGCCGCCGTGTACATGCTTACATCCATGAGTAACACCATTACGTCTTCACCTCCCTAGTCCGCGGTTGAATCTGCGTCCAGATCTCGTCGAAGAGGTGGAGGTGGGCCTCCATCTCCTGAGATAGAAAGTAGAGTCTGCCATAACGTTCTCCCGATGGGGTAACGAGATTGTTCTTTTCCAGCGCTCGAATATGGTGCTCGGCGACCCGGTAGTGCACGTCGAGAGCTTCAGCGAGCTGGTTGACATTTCGAGGCTCCTTGCGAAGGAGAACGATGATCCTACCACGATTGGTCCCGCCACGCGATCCAGCCAGAACATACCATAGGAGACGCTTCCATGAAGTGTCCGACGTTGAGTGGACCCTTGCCAGCTCCAAAACACCCGAAGCGTCTCGCGACCCTCCTTTATCCAAGGCATTAAGACTTGTAGACACCTTAGACAGCCTAGCTAATAGGAACTGGTCAGGATTAGGTCAGGATTCCTTCGAAATTCCTAGGCAAACTAAGATGTCAAAGACAAACTTGGGAGTTAGGTTCACAATTCTTTTCACGTCGAACAAATAGGGAGGACCTGCTCGAATCACACCGAGGCGATTCTCATCGCACATAGCTGGGTTTGAATTCTACATCTTGGATTTCTTGCTCTTCTTCTTTTTCGCCACTAGATTCACCGGCGACCACCTCTGTAAAACTTGCTTAAGAGACATGCGGTTCCAGATTTACCGTCGGATCTAGCAAAACTTTTGGACGAAAATCTCAACCAACCGACAGACAGAGACTGCTTCTGTATCCAGAAATCTGGAGAAAGAGCTAATTTATTGTCTCTCTTGAAAGTCTATTAGGAGCACGGCAAGGTCAAAGCAGAGAATTATCCTACTCTTCAAGACTCGAACGGGTTAGAAATTTGGCCAAGACACCGCAACACCCTCCCATTGTTATCGCTCTCGGGGGAAACGCGATCTTGCAACGAGGCGAACGCGGTACCTTCGAAGAACAGTATCGGAACGTACAGAGGACAACTTCCAGGATCGCCAGACTCGTCCAAAATGGGAAAAGAATAGTGATCACTCATGGTAACGGTCCCCAGATAGGGGCTACTCTAATCCGCCATGAAGCCTCGAAAGAGATCGTTCCAGCTCTACCCTTGCACGCGTGCGGTGCTGAGACCCAGGGATTCCTAGGCTACATGATCCAGCAATCACTGCAGTCAGAACTTGTCAGGCTAGGCTTGAAAAAAATCGTGGTGACAGTAATTACTCAAGTCATAGTCGACGGGAAGGATCCTGCGTTTCAAAACCCTACAAAGCCCATCGGACCTTTCTACACAGAGAGCGAGCGCGACCAGCTCGTCAAGGAGCGGAAGAACCTCGTGATCATAGAGGACGCTGGAAGAGGCTACCGTAGAGTTGTCCCGTCGCCCAACCCAGTCTCCCTCGTGGAAACCGAAGCGATAGAGAACCTCGTGCGTAGTGGCGCGATAGTAATCGCGTCAGGTGGCGGAGGTATACCAGTAGTCATGTCGGAGGGAAGGAGTCGAGGTGTTGATGCGGTCATAGACAAAGACTTAGCGGCTGAGAAGCTCGCAACCAGCATCCACGCGAAGGAACTGGCCATCATGACAGATGTGGAGGGCGTCTTCGTCAATTACGGGAAGAAGGATGGGAAGCTTCTCTCCAAAATCGGGATGAGAGATCTTGCAGAGCTTGCCAGAGCCGGGCATTTCGCGTCGGGAAGCATGGGGCCGAAAGTAGAAGCTGCTCTAAGATTCCTCAAGAACGCTGGCGAGAGAGCTGTGATCGCCAGGCTCGATTCGATCGAAGAAGCGCTAGAGGGAACCGCTGGAACCCAGATAGTCAAGTAGGACACATCTTGGAATTTCTCGGGCGCGTGATGCGCCGACTCGGAATAATTTCTCAGCAGGATACCAGTCGGCGATGATTCTCGCTATCTCGACATTTTTTTGGTCGGACTCTCCTATGCATGTCGTTGCAGGGCTAGGGTCTCAACTTGACCTCCGGGTTTTCTTAGTGGCAGCTGCAGACCCTGAGAATCTAGCAATCGCCCGAGCCATCTCATCGAGACGGTTATCAGCCTTGTAGTGTACTGTCCCAGGCTCGTAAGTACCATCACCCTTCAACTCTCCAGCCTTCACACCCGTCAATATCTCGATACCCTCGTCAACCGTCGCGACCGGGTATACGTGGAACCGGCCCTGCTTCACTGCTTCCACAATTTCCTCGTTGAGCATCAAGTGCTGAACATTACTCTTCGGTATCAAAACTCCCTCATCTCCCTTCAATCCTTTCGCCTTGCAAATCTTGTAGAAACCCTCAATCTTCTCGTTCACCCCGCCTATGGCCTGAACCTCTCCCCTCTGATTCACAGACCCAGTCACCGCGAAATTCTGTCTAATCGGCAGCTCGGCTAGCGCCGAGAGTATTGCGTAGAGTTCCGTGCTAGACGCACTGTCACCGTCCACGCCCCCGTAACTCTGTTCAAAGGTCAGTCTGCAGGACATTGTCAATGGCTTGTCATGAGCGTACTTGTTCTCTAGATATCCGGATATTATCAGAACGCCCTTGGTATGAGTCTGCCCACTCATCTTCGCCTCTCTTTCAATGTTGACGATACCCTTTCTCCCGAGGCCTAAGCTGGCGGTAATTCTGGAGGGTTGGCCGAAGTCGAAGTCTCCTAGACTAATCACCGAGAGTCCGTTTACCTGTCCTACCTTGGACCCTGTCGTGTCGATGAGGATAATTCCTCTCTGAATCGCCTCCTTGACCTTCTCATCGAGAAGGTTTGACCGGTAGACTTTCTCCTCCAGAGCTTTTGTGATGTGGATATTCCTAACGTACTTGGACTCGTCTTGTAAGGAGTAGAAGTTTGCTTCTCTGACCAAGTCTGCTATCTCCGGAAACTTGGTAGACAGTTTGTTTTGGTCTTCGGCTAGTCTTGAGCCGTATTCGACTACCTTGGCGAGGGCGGCCGCTTCCAGATGGTTCAGCCCTTCCCTTTGGCAGAGAGAGTGGACGAAGCTTCCGTAGGTTTTCATGTTCTGATCGTTTCTTTCGATGGAATCGTCGAAGTGAGCCTTGACTTTGAAGAGAACGCTGAATTCTGGGTCAGCAGTATACAATGTCTGGTAGATGAAATGGTCCCCGACGAGGACGACTTTCACGTTCAAAGGTATCGGTTGAGGTGTGAGACTCTTCGTACTGGCAACGCCCAATCGCTCACCCGTCTCTTCGATCATCAGGCTCCCGCTCTGCAGTGCTCTCTTCAACCCGTCATACGAAAATTGGCTAGTAAGCAGCTCAGTTGCCCCGAGGATGATGTATCCTCCGTTGGCTCGATGGAGAGAGCCTCCCTTTATCAGGGTAAAATCTGTCGTTAGAGCTCCGAACCTGGCCTCGTTTTCTATTCTTCCCAAGAGATTGGTGACGGTCGGATTGTCTTCGGAGATTACGGGAGCTCCCTTCAACTCTGAATTATCTACGACAACATTGACCTCATATCTTCTGAAGGGGAGGCTGGGCATACTCCTTCCTGGAGGACTAGGTTGTTTGTCTTCGCCGTTTTCCTGTCCCGCCTCGCTCTGAGCGAAGAATTCCGTGTCATCTAGAATGTCGTCCCTGAGCTCTTTGAGGTATTGGATTATTTCAGGCAGGTCTTGATAGCTGGAGGTGAGAGTGTTGATCAGGCCCCCAGTGGCGTATTGGACTGAATCCTCTCTTAGTTTTCTGAGCGTTTCCAGTGTCTTGGTGTCGAGGTCGTTGATCTGCTTACCGGCTTTGTCCAGAGCGCTTCTAACGGTGTCTCGGTTATCGTCGAACTTCTTCTTTGTCAGAGCGGGTAGAGAGTCGAACTCGTCCTGGCTGAGCGGTTTTCCTTCAGCGACTGGTATGATTGTAATACCGAGCTGGGTCATTCGGACAGCGTAGTTGTAGCGCTTTGCTTCATCGCTGAGCCCGTTTAGAATCCTGTTTCTCTCTGCCACCGCCTTCTTCGTAATCGTATTGGCCCGGGCTAGAAACTCATCACTCTGGAGTGCTGACGGAATCTCCCGTTTCGCCTTGTCGATGAAACTCTTCAGATCCTTCTTGAAGACCAGGGCTCTGCCCGGCGGCAGTTTCAACGCCTTAGGCTCGTAGGAATCTTTGAAGTTGTTAACGTAAACCCAGTCTGGAGGAGCTGGCCTAGCCTTGGCGAGTTCCTCGACGAACCGTCTGGTGGCCGGTCGCTTGCCCGTAGTCGGGGGTCCCGCCACGTAAACGTTGAATCCCTTACTCTTCATTTCCATCGCAAACTTCAATGCTTTCAAGGCCCGCTCTTGACCGATAATCCCCTGCACCGGGCCGAGCTCCTCACTGGTCTCACAGCCCACCATGTCAGGCGGGCACGCTAAACGAAGCTTCCCCGGAGAAAGCTCAACAACTGGCATTAAGGAAAACGTGGACCTTCTACATTATCAACGTTCTCGCATCAAGCGACTCGGGTGCTAGATTGTTAGCAACCTTTCCTGTTCTCTCTGCTGACATTTATCGCAGTCTTGTTTTCCTGTCAAAGTGCTGACACGAAGCATTCATTGGATGTACTTTCTTATCGTCTTCTGTTAGCCCTAAGGGCAAACCATGCCATCCTCAAGATATTCTGCTAATGTAACAGATGGTTCCAATTCACATGTGTATCTCAGGAATTCCGAGGGACGCGGATGATACAATAAGGAATAAAAATGGATCGAAAGAATGCCGCCCTTCCCACCTTGAGACTAGCGATTCTCCAGCAATCCTATGGGAGGTTTGGGGGAGCAGAGAGATTAGCATTCTCGCACTTCGTCCAGCTCAAGAGGATGCGGAAGGATGTCTGCTTGTTCTATTCTGGACGTACTTCCCCCGGCTGGGATGAGAGGTTAAAGAATCAAATCCTTCCGATTCCGAACGGGATTTTTCCTAATTCACACCTATGGAGATTTCTGAGTGAACTGAAAACTTTTGACAAGATCATAATTCACCATCACGTTGAACCGGTCCTCGCTTTTTACTTGTCCAAGTTCCTAGGGCCGAAGATCATCTGGTATTCGGGTTCTGTCTTCGAGCTTCCATGGGAAGAATACATTACTGGTTTCGATTACCGAGGTATTAGTCCTACCGTGAGGAGAACCGGGACAGAATTCTACGGAAGGATCCTTCCTAAGCTTCTTCTCTCCGACGCGCTCTATGGTCAAACCGTTAGAATAGCAAGACTGTTAGACATTGAAACTGTCCGAGGATTTGGCAAGATTCTCGCCAATAGTCTGTTCCTTTCTAAGTTTCTATCCCGTGTTTACAACCTCAAGAACATTCCTCGAATTGTCTATCCCGGTCCGGACCCGATGCTAGAACAGCTATCCGAGGAACCTAATGGTCCTGAGCAGGACTACATGCTCGCAGTAGGGTCACTAATTCCACTGAAGAATGTGGAAGGCGTAATCCGGTCGGCAGCTGCAGTTCGACCCTCCAGAGTCGTGCTGGTGGGCGATGGACAGGAAAGTAGCAGACTGAAGGACCTAGCGATTAGGAAGGGTGTTTCCATCGAGTTTAGGGGAACCTCAGACAACGAGGCCGATCTGGCCAGAGCCTATTCCGAATGTAAGTTTCTCGTTCATCTCTCTTTGTACGAGCCCTTCGGACTTACCCCTGTCGAAGCGGGATTGTTTTCAAAACCCTCTATAGTTACAAATCAAGGTGGTCCACCTGAGGTGGTGGCCGATGGCGTCACTGGATTCGTAGTCAACCCCAAGGACTACACTTTCATCGGGTCCAAAATGAAAATGCTTCTGGCCAACGACTCTTTGAGACGAGATATGGGCCAACGCGCCAGAGAGAGAATTGTCGAAAAATTCACGCTCGAAAAATCAACAGCTAGACTTCTAGAGGAAGTGGAACGGTAGATGAAAATTCGGGCCTATCCAATACTGATCTCTATTGTCCTCGTTACCTCTGTTCTCACAATAGGACTCCGCGGCACAACCCAGCAAACGACAGCCTACCAGACCGATAGCTTGCAGAACGCCCACTCGATACAGGGAGTCAGCCTAGGGAAGGTGCTGTGGTCCGCCGATTTCAACGCTACGAGCTGGCACCTCTCAGCTCCCGATATGACGCTGGCAAGGTTGCAACTCAACAACTCACTTGAACTCAATGTGACTTTTGCAAATCAGCCGATTCCTGAGGCGGTGGAAGTGTCGCGTAACGCCAACCTTTCTTTGGATCAGAATCTGGTCGTTTTCGCTCAGTTAGCAGTTTCTGTAGGGGTCCATTATGGAGTAAGGTTCTCTGGCATGACTCCCGGCGGTGCGCCATTTGACGCTTGGCGCGAAACTTCTGAATTACAACACAGGCCCGGCCGGGGTTCTCCAGAAAATATCACGGCGAATCTGGCATCGGAAGCATATCTGGCCAACGGTCAGACTCCAGTTCCTGGTTCAATAATTACGAGGATTTGGTTCTATGTGGAAGCCACGCCCGGCACCAGTGGCGAGTTTTCAATGAAAGTAGCCTCGCTCAAATCTCTATCCTTGCAAAGAACAGCTTCAGATTCCCACGAAATCTCCGGAACACTTGAAGCGGTCGTAATAGATCTAGACTTACCTTCGGTGAGTCAGAACCTTTTCCAGGCCTACGTTGGTTTCGACATTCTGGGCACGTCTAACCTCCAATATACTCCGTTCTTTATGAACGGAACCTCCGTGCTGGCTCAAGGATTCACATATGTACAAAACAGGCTCACCACCTATGAGATTGCGGTCCTGCTTCCCAATCTCGCCGTAGGATTCCCGCCCTTCCTTCCAGAAGCAAACTCCACAGCGGTAATAATCGTTGCGAAAGCTGGAGAAATCAGCTTTTTCAAACTGGACAGCCTATCGTTCAAGTTCACTTCAACACCTCTTATGGCTGAAGGTGTCGTCGACCCGAATGTTGCTCGTCTCACTATGATCTACTACTTCCTTTTCCTATTCGTCACGCCTGTCGCCGCAGTCATCCTGCTGAGTAGGGCGTTCAAATCTGAAAGCTAGCGTTTGGGCAGTCCTCACAATTGGGTTGGCTGCGCGATTCGCCCTAGCCCCAGTTGCAGCACATCCGTACGACATGGCAATATGGGCAAATTATCAGAGAATCTTCTACCAATCGGGTATTCTCGATTTCAGATCCTTTCCGACCCTGCCCGTAATTTATTACATGCAACTCGCGGCCTACTCCTTCTACGCACTGATTGGAAACCTTGGCTTCAACGACCCCCTCCTGTTCTTTCATACCACTTACGTTGTTGAAGGCGTCTTCCTCAAGCTTCCCATGATCATTGCGGATGTAGGAGTTTTCTTCCTATTAGCTCGCTCTACCAAATGTCTTGCCGCAGCCCTCTACTTTCTGAACCCGTTTATGATCTATCTCTCAGCAGCGTGGGGTACCTATGATTCAGTAATGATTATCTTTCTAGTAGCAGGATTTCTCGCTTTAGAACGAAACAACGAAAAACTCGCAACCGTTGCCTTCTCCATTTCGGGCCTTGTCAAGCTGTTTGGTTTTCTCCCATTGGTCTTGATTGTTGGTGAATCGCTCATGCGACGACGCATCAAGGAATCATTTCTCCAGCTTGGGATTGCAGGTTCAATTGCCTCAGTGACTCTTGCCCCAATTGTCATGCAAGGAGGGCAACAGAATTTCATCAGTGGATTCATCCTACGGTTCTTAGGGGTTAGTGGAGCCCAGACTAGAAACTACAGTATCTTTTCCGCGCTCCTCGGTACCTCGTTCGGGGGTGCTCCTCCCTACATTTGGATCGCAGTAATCATTGTCGCATTGACCTTCCTTGTGACAATTCGCAGGACCTCATCTCTATTCGTACCCGTTCTCTTGTCAAGCACTCTCGGAGCCATCTTCCTGAATATTTTCTCACAATCTGAGCCGCAGTGGTTGTCTTGGCCTATACCTCTCGCGTTAATGTATGCCTCTATAACTAAGAGGGTCGGCCTTGCAAGCTACGCCTACGCTTTTGGTGCGATAGCTACGTTTCTAACGATGACACTCACTCAAGGCACTGGCTACGTTCTATTTGGCTTACCCCTTGCATTCTTTCTGGGACCGCTTGAAGGATTTGCTGGCGCGATCGCAGTCTATGCAGTAACGACACTATGTCTCCTCTTACTTCTCACAGGCTATGTCTTATCGAAGCCCGTCAAGTTCAAGCTTGAAGTTCTTGCGTTAATCGTAGTCGTCTACACACAGGCCTATTTTTGGCTCGCAATAGTTGGGATACAAAACACATGACAGCACAATGGCTGACAATACAGACGGCGCATGATTAACCCAGAGAATTTGTGAGCTCGATGAGAGAAAAGACGGTCGATAACGCGGTTCAGCTTCCAACAAATTACGGAAAATCCCCATGGCTTGGCGTGACTTGTACTCCGTATTCCGGATTATCTCTCAAGGAACGAAACAATCGGGTTTAGCATTGCACCACTACAACTTCAATGGGCTTTTTTCCCTGACGACCAATGTACCATATTTCGAGGGATTGCTTCACGCTTTTCGCAATGATCAGGATGCCAACATTAAGTTTCAGTTTATCCTTGATGACGATCTAGAAGTCAAGACCAAAGGCAAACCGCGAATAAACCTAATGCTCTACCACGACGCGGACTCGAATGCCGTTGATTTCTACTATCCTTGGCTACGACCAATTTCCGCTCGGCTAATTTTCGGCCATCCTAAGTCGAGTTACGAATTTCGGTTCAACAAAAACTACATGAGGTTCTCGAATTTCGTGGCTGAAGGCTGGGAAATAATCGACGTGTTTCGAAGCCTCCTCATGATTGGACTCATTCAATCTGACAATTATATGATCCACGGCGCTGCTCTAAGGATCGGTGAAGAGGGAGTTCTGATTCCCAGTTTTGGGAACACAGGGAAAACTACGACAAGTTGGCTCCTAGCAAGAGGAGGAGCTGAGTTTCTCACAGACGAATTTGCAATTGTTAACTCGGACGGTGAGTGCCTAGGGTTCCCTTGTAGCTCCTTACTGTCCCCAAGTCTAGTCACTGAAATTGGTCTGAAACTCTCAAAGACGGAAATGATGTCCTTACGCTTAAATGAGTTCAAGTCAAGAATTCTAACAACGAGATTCGCCCCTGGCGGGATGAAAGTGTATCCCGACCAACACTTCAAACTATGCGAGAAGACACAGATCAATAGAATGATATTCATTCAGAACGGGATCGACCACGTGCAGGAAGTAAATGAAGAACGAGCGATCGCCATGCTAAAAGCCATTCAAAGATACGAATTAAACTGGAGTTCAAACCCGTACATCATAGCTCAGTCTTTCTTCCAGCCCAATCTTGACGTGGCGCAGTTATCGTCAAAGGAAGATGATCTGATTAGGAACTTGGTCGCAAAGGTGAAACAATGCTTGTTAGTCTCATCAAGCTCTGCAGCGCACTTCACGCATATTGCCGAAATAATGAACGACTAAATACCCTCGACTGAAGCAATCAACCAACCCAAAGACAAAGCATCTGGCGAGGGGGTCTGTCGGAGCACCTTGTGATTTCGAAGCCGTTGAGGTTGATCGTTATTCTCTTGTACTCGGGATAGTAGATGTTCTGCCAGGAATGAACTTGGAACGTTTCCAGGGTACCTTGTTATGTATCCTCGTATTTGACTACGAGCAGGCTGGCGTAACGTTTTGAGGGTTGGTGTTCACGTTTCGATTGCAAAGTCCTTCGATACGGCCGTGGACAACGCCAAAGCGCTCGGCTGTGATACTTTCCAGATCTTCACACGGAACCCCAGAGGGTGGAAATTCGGAAGTCTCGACATGGGGGAAGTGGAGAGGTTCAAGGAGAAATTGAAACAGACCAAGATTTACCCGCCGGTAGATCACATGCCCTACCTTCCAAATCTTTCATGCCCACATGATGAGATGTACGAAAAGTCCGCGGCCACTCTTCAGGCTGAAGTCGATCGCTGTGTTCAACTAGAGATTCCCTATCTCGTTGCGCATCTGGGTAGTCACTTGGGGGCTGGAAGAGAGGTCGGTCTCAAGAGAATCTCGAATGCTTTGAACTTGGCAGTCAAGAGAGCAAAGGGAGATTTCCAGATCTGCCTGGAGAATATGGCTGGGACAAAGAACAGCATGGGATCCAAGTTTGAAGAGGTTAAGGAGATTTTCGATAGCGTGAAGAGGAGGGAACGAGTTGGAATCTGCTTCGACACCTGCCACGCCTACGCTGCAGGCTATGACCTCCACGTGGAGAAGGCTGTCGAGAAGACTATGGCAACGTTTGATGAGATAGTCGGACTTGAGAACATCAAAGTTGTCCACCTGAACGATTCTGAGAACGGATTGGGCTCCGGACTGGACCGCCACGAGCATATCGGCATGGGCTACATCGGGACCTCAGGCTTCAAGGCCCTCCTGCATCACAAAGCAGTTCGAGATCTGCCTCTTATCCTCGAAACGCCTATCGATGAGAGACGCGACCATGTTGGGGATATCGAAGTAGTGCGTAGACTGGGAAAGTAAGTGCAAACCACCGTATCCGTACAATCTCCCCGGGAACTCCATCGAATAATACGAGATGCTGCACACGCCGTCGAGAGGGCTAGAAAAGAGGACCCTACTGCGCTTCAAGAGATTAGCGACTCAACTGACGGAGATCCTTTTCGGGTCCTCATTGCTACTGTTCTGTCTCAAAGGACTAAGGATGCAGTCACGGGGGCGGCTTCGTCGCGTCTGTTTGCAAAGTTTCCGGGTCCGAAGCAATTAGCTAAGGCTAACACTAGGACGATAGCTCGACTGATCAAGCCTGTTGGATTCTACCCGACAAAAGCGAAGGCTGTGAAACGAATCGCTCAGATTATCTTCAAAGAGTATCACGGTAAAGTACCGCGTGAAATGGAGAAGCTCCTAGAACTTCCCCAAGTAGGCAGAAAGACCGCAAACTGTGTGCTAGTTTTCGGGTTCAAAGAACCTGCCATTCCTGTCGATACGCATGTCCATAGAATCTTCAACCGGATTGGAGTGGTAAAGACAAAGACCCCTGAAGAGACAGAGCAGGAGCTTACTCGTCTAGTGGACAGGCGAGACTGGCTTCCATTAAATGATGTTTTCGTCAAGTTCGGACAGATGATTTGTAAACCCATCGGACCCCGATGCCCAGTCTGTCCTCTTACTGACAGATGTCAATGGTTCAGAGAGAACTACCGAGCCAAGAACTAGGCGTGTCTCGGCGATTCTATCGCTGCGTTGATTTTCCTACCTAACTCTTCTAGTTCTGACCTGTGCATTTGTTTTCGATTCGGGAAGCCGCCCATCATTTCATGATTGAACCGGGGTATTATGTGGACGTGCATGTGGAACACTTCTTGCGAAGCGGCTCGACCGTTCGACTGCCCAACGCTAATGCCGTCTGCTTTGGAGGCCTTCTCAACTCCCCTCATTACCTTGGCCACAGAGACAAAGACTCGTCCAGCCTCGTCAACTGGCATCTCCAACATGTTGGTATAGTGTTTCTTGGGAATTACCAATGTATGGCCTGGATTCAAGGGATGAATGTCTAAGAACGCTAGGGTATGTACATCTTCATAGACGATTGTCGCCTCCGCGTGCTTGCTGACGACCTTACAGAAGATGCAGTCATCTACCACGGACACAAACCTCCACCTGAAAACACGGATTCACTCGTGAGTCCATTCAACCTCAAGGATCCCCTCTGTCTTGTTGATAGTTCGGGCTGCAACAAACAGAAAGCTGGATAGTCTGTTGACGTATGGGATTATGTCCGGGTTGATGGATTCTGCTCTCGACAAGGCGACTATCCTCCTCTCCGCTCTTCTACAGACTGCTCTGGCAACGTGAAGTTGAGATCCGCCAACTCCCCCGGACGGGAGTATGAATCTGCGAAGACGCTCAAGTTTGGAGTTCATTTCGTCTGTGACTTGTTCCAACCTCTTGAGGTGAATCTTTCCAATTCGTGGAACGTTTGCAGTCACCAGCTCAGACGCAAGGTCTCCCCCAAGCGTGAAAAGGTCTTCCTGCAAGTTCTTGAGAATCTGATTGAGTCCCTTGTCCTTGATTAGCGCCCTAGCGACCCCTATCTGAGAGTTCAGCTCATCAACCGCACCGTAGGCTTCTACTCTAGGGTTCTCTTTCCCAACCCGGGTTCCACCGTAGAGACCTGTTTCTCCCTTGTCGCCGGTACCCGTGTAAGCTTTCAAGAA
>Ga0209283_10000050_pt1 | contig 51688 bp, 46 predicted proteins | sample CZO8metaG_2_FD_188354 | JGI IMG/M metagenome (GOLD analysis project Ga0209283, IMG submission 188354) | Vadose zone soil microbial communities from the Eel River Critical Zone Observatory, Northern California, USA - CZOApr15con2H1.8 metaG... | ecosystem: Environmental > Terrestrial > Soil >...
GTAGGAGCGTGTGACCACCCATGCTCATTTAGCGAGGTTTCCTGGCGTCAGCTACCTTCACTCCACCCCTAGAAAACAACGGTAAGAAAAACTCATCAGTTACTTTGCGGCTGGTGACAGCTTACGTGTGCGCCGTGTCGCGCTTGACCTGTATCCCTGGCTCAGCCAGGAAGCACTCAGAAGGAGGTGCTTGGATCACCCAACCCACCTGGAGCCGAAAGGCAAAGGGGACAATAGCATGTTGCGGAACGCAGCGATGAGTTGAAGATATGTAGGCTCATGTGCTGCAAGATCCGCGCACTACGGCGAGAGCTGGATTGCCCGAAGCCCAATTCTCAGGGGAGTATCTGTCCTCCCATCGACACCATATCTGAAGTCGATGCCACCTTGAGCGACGATTTCTACGTAAGATTGCCGTTCCTTCTGCGAGATGGACGATGACCAACGAGGTCAGTGAAGGGAATGAGTGGGCCGCCTACGGTGCGCTCGATACGTACAGCCAAGACGAAACACGGGATCGCCTACCCGCCGAGAGGCGAACGGCGACGGAGCCTCCATAGTATTGCGCCCATGTGGCATAGGAGTCTCTGCCTCAGAAAAGAGGCACCACTAGAGCAAAGTGGTTAAAGCAGCATCTTATCTACTCTCGCAAGAAAGTAGAGACACCTTCACCCGAAAGGCGTGGGGGGACAAGAGCATGATGTGAGGAAGGCTGGTGAAATTCGAGTACCGCGAATCAGAGGTCAGTCAGAAAGGCTCGTGTATGGTGAAGACAGCATTGTTTAAATCCTAGTCGTGGTGGAATAGAGCGGCAGCCCACAGGATACGGTATGATCGCCTGTGCTCGACGTTGCAGGAAACGCTACTATTTTCTTGCAAAGCTCTCGTTGAGACCAGCCCACAAGGAGTGGGAAAACGACGTAAGGGGCACCTGGAGCACGAAACGAGACTTCTAGCGCAACTTGGGGATGGCCTACAGCCCGTGAGGGTGCGCCATGTCGCGCACTGTGATATTCCTGATGCAATCAGGAGGAATTTGGAGGGATATTCCTAGATCACCGGCTGACCTGAGGTGGAAACACCAAGGGAACAACAGCCTGCCGAGAACGCGATGGTCACCTGAAGATGCTGTAAGGTGAGGTGTCGCAAGATCTGCGTGATAAGGGTAAAGCTGGATTGCCTGAAACCAAATGTCCAATCGGGGAAGGAGTGCCCCCAGTTGGTAGAGCATCTGATACCACTGTCATGGTCTGCAACAGTTTTTCCTCGCGACTGATGCAACCTCCAGACCATGAGGAATGATCGATGAGGTCATGCAAGGACATGAGTTGGTGCCCTACGTCATGCTCGGACGTATCACAGTGACGAAACATGGGATTGCCTAACGGTGCGAACCTATGGCAACGGAGGACCGATAGTAGTCGTGGGAGTCATGCCCCACCAGGGAACGTGGGAAGGCCACGTACAAGGCGAAGCGGTCCAGGCGGACTGCCTCCCAGGGGGAAGAGCACGAGATGTGCGTATTCTGAACTGGCGGGAAGCAGCCGCCGGAGAGCCGTGTGACGCGGAAACGGTCATGCACGGTTCGGAGAGGGACGGAGGGAAAAGGGCCAGCGATGGCACCTCGCCCGCCGTCTACTCTACGCCACGGTCACGGAGGAGTCATAGTACTTCATCAGAAGTGTGTTTTTTGAGAAGGAAGGACTCTAGGGAATCAGCTTGAATTTGAGGAGGTTGACTTGGATGAGTCACAAAGGACCTTACACAGACTTGAGCGCCTACGACAACTGAATACAGACAGGAATAGGGTGAATGAGCATCTCTATCGGTGGATGTACAAAGAAGATGTGTACATCCTTGCCTATGAAAGGATCAAATCAGCCCCAGGAAATATGACCCCAGGATCAGACGGAAAGACCATTGACGGCTTCTCCATGAGCATGATCCAGCACATCATCCAGGAAATGCGAACAGAACAGTTTCAGTTCAAACCGGTCCGAACCGTCTACATACCAAAGGCCAATGGGAAAAAGAGAAAGTTAGGAATACCTTCAACACGCGATAAAATCGTGCAAGAGGTCATTCGTCTCATTCTGGAAGGCATCTACGACAGCCCACACGGGCCCTACTTCCATGAAACCAGTCACGGCTTCCGCCCAGACCGCAGTTGCCATACGGCTCTGCGGGAAATTCGAGGCAAATGGCCTGCTCTCAACTGGTTTGTGGAGGGAGACATCCAGGCGTGCTTCGACGCGATCGATCACGGCGTTTTGGTGAGCCTGCTCCGTAAAAAGATTCGAGACGAACGCTTCCTCAATCTCATCTGGAAACTCCTTCGAGCAGGATACCTGGACTTGCAAGAAGCGAAACACGACAGTCTGGCAGGAACCCCACAAGGCGGCTTGGCAAGCCCAATTTTAGCCAATGTGTATCTCCACGAGCTGGATGAAAAAGCAGAGGAAATACGTGCACGCTGGGAACGGGGAGGGAAGAGAAAACATCGCAACCCCCTCCACAGAAAACTGTCAGCGCAGAAAGAACGACTCGTGAAGAAAGGAGCGACCCGCACTAAAGAATTCCGCACCTTAGTTCAACGCATCAGAAGTATCCCTGCGGTAGAAGTGAACGATCCCAACTTCATCCGCATCAAATATCTCAGGTATGCCGACGACTGGTTAATTGGCATCTGTGGGCCGCGCACGCTTGCAGAACAGATCAAAGAGGAACTGAAACAGTTCCTGGGGCAACACCTCAAGCTCACATTGAGCGAGGAAAAGACCCAGATCACACATGCACGCAAAGAACAGGCCCACTTTCTGGGAACACGATTAGCCATTGGCAGGGAAGGAGTCCAACGCGTCGTGACGACCAACAACGGTTCAGGAAGACCGATTCAACGTCGATCCACCGGCTCGGAGATCGTTATGACGGCCCCGAAAGATGAACTGATCAAGAAACTCCATGGGAAAGGATTCTGTACAGTCACGGGACAACCGACAACGAAGTTAGGATGGATATATCTTGATGCAGATCAAATCATCACTCTTTTCAATGGTATCAATCGAGGGATACAAAACTACTATCGCTTCGCGGACAATTTCGGGCACCTAACCCAGATCCAATACATCCTCAAATTCTCACTTGCGAAAACGCTCGCAGCCAAGTACAAACGCTCGGTGAGTCAAATCTTCAGGCGTTTCGGCAAAGTCCCAACCATCATTATTAAGGCAAAAGATGGAAAGCGAGACCGCCATATTGTCTTCTACTGCAACAGTGATTGGAAAAAGCAACGAAACGGTTTCCAGGTTGGGCAGGAAAAGGTGGATCGTCTCCAATGGAGTGTCACCATGCGAACCCGCTCCAAACTGGGCATGCCGTGCTGTGTCTGCAACAGCGTACAACAAGTAGAAATGCATCATGTCCGCCACATTAGGAAGACAGGAGGAAAGAAACCCGTAGGGTTTAACGCCATTCTACAAGCGCTCAATCGTAAACAAATTCCTGTTTGCACCACATGCCATCAGAAGATTCACCGTGGAGATTACGATGGGATGAATCTCTCTGATCTGGCATACAACCCGTATGGATCAGAAAAACGTAGGAGATTCCGTGAGAGCCGGATGCGGTGACAAGCCGCACGTCCGGTTCGGGAGGGGTTGCGACATGAAGTTGCTTATGTAGCTGTTACGACTCGGTAAAACGAGGATGTAACCCAATGTTCTGCCATTGGTATCCTACCAAGACGTGCGGCCAGAGTAATCTGACGGTGCGAAGCTCTTGGGACAATGCAGCCTCATCTAGAAAAGATGGTAACGAATCCGCGAGGAGACGTTGCGACTACTAGCATCAAGGTGGTCGGGATCTAGGATCTGGATGGTATGGTCAACATACGTGAACTGTTGATAAACGTCGTGAGAACCAACAAGCCAAAGATGCTGACAGGCTTGAGCCAAAAAGGCACGTGGGTAGGATAGGGGGTCCTCCCTTCCCCCATCGCAGACACATACCCACCGGCGAACAAACAGGACCTAACCCATCTCATGGTACATAAGCAGAACATGATAAATCCGTAATCTTCCCGCTCATGGGAAAGCAAGCCGCAAGGGCTGCCGATAAGATTGCGGACAGAGGAAGATGGAACAAGCAAAAGCCGTCCTGTAATGGGAAGGATAGAGGGTCGGAAGAATTAAAAGCGTAGGAGTTGACGATTAATCGACCTAGCTCGTGCGAGTGCGCGTGTATTGATCAGGAGATAAATCAGGGTGTTGAGCCGGGCGACCGAGCGAGCATTGCGCACTTTGGGCCGTTCGATACCCAAAGCTTGGGACTGGCTATTGATGCGCTCAGCCGAGGTGCGCTGCACGTAGACGGCGTGGTAGAGTGGGGAGTTCCGATCCAGCAAGACGCGCAGCATGCCGCCTTGCTCAATATCGATATCCTTGACACAGCCTTTGCCCTTGAGAAATTGCGCATGGTCACAGGACTCTGGGGTGCGCACTGGAAAAAGCAAGGGGCAGCGATAGCGTTGGGCGCGGTAGCCGTTGGTATGCTGAAATTGGTAGGTCGGGTGCATGCGTAGCCCTTTGAAACACAACGGCACGCCATCGGCCTGAAAGACCGTGTCGGTGAGATGGCGCAGGGGAACCGCCGCGATGCCATGCTGCTGCGCACAGCTTTCATACACGTACCAGCAGTCGAAGGCCGCATCAGCCGCCACATGGGTTGGGACAAAGCCCAGGGTGGCCACCGTTTGCTGGTGTAGGGGTCGGTAGTACTCGACATCGGTATGGTTGAAGGGGAGGGTGTGCTCAGCCAAGACCACATCGCCATAGTCGGGAGTCGTGGCCGCGACCACGCCGGAGCCATAGCCCCACAGATACTCTTTGTGTTCTTTCTTGGAGCCATCGGGCTGCTCCTGGTTGGTGCTCTTTTTGACCCCGACACGGCAATCAGGGTCGCCAGTGGGTTGACGGTCTTTGCAGAAGCGGTCGGTGATCGACTCGCGCGGATTGTTTTCGCGCACCCAGGCGTAGATGTGCTTCACGTCGACAGCCACGACCTCGCCTAAGCCGGGGATTTCGGCTTGCAGGGCGTGGACACTGGCCTGCAAGAGGGCGTGCAGCAGCCCTGGGTCCAGGCTGCGCAATTTCTCGCACAACCAGCGGTCCGAGGGCACGGTGCGTTGTACATCAAAACCGTAGAGCTGCGTCGGATCCAGATGCAGCTGAAAGCCAAGCTCCAAGACGAGCAGTGGATGCTCGACGAGGAAGCGGCGTAACTGGGTCTGGTAGCGCTTCTCTTCACACAGTTTGACGAGAAAGGCTTTGAGGTAAGCACTCTCGGGATGCGGGTGCGGACCGGTCGTATGGGCATCGCGTTGCTGCTGCCAGCGCTGAACGGGCGTCCAGTCGATCAGGGCGAACAAGGTGCGGTAGCGTTGCACCACGGCATCCTGCTCTAGGAAGAGGGTCAAGGTCTGCTGGTCAAGTCGAGTCGATTCTGGTATCATGGCTGTAAGCTCCTTCTGGGTAGAGTGAAGTGATAGATACCGTTACTCTGCCAGAAGGCGAGCTTGCTGTCAAGCGACTGTTATACTGCTCGCTTGCTTAATACTTCCGACCCTCGAAGGATAGGAGATGAAACAAGCTCCACGCGAAAGCGAGCAAACTTCCATCGGGTCTTTCTTTACGAGAGAATTTGACTAACCGACAAAGGAGGCAATGCAGATGGCAGCAGAAACACAATCTGCTGGTGCGGCTTCCCACCAAGAAAGAGGCTGGCATACCATTAATTGGCAAACAGCTAACCGAGAGGTGAGGCGGCTTCAAGTGCGTATCGTAAAGGCTCAACAGCAAGGCAAGTGGGGCAAAGTCAAATCGCTGCAACACTTGTTGACCCACTCCTTTAGTGGCAAAGCTCTTGCTGTTAAAAGAGTGACTGAAAACCAGGGCAAACGAACATCAGGGGTCGATGGAGAAATCTGGAAAACCCCTCAGAAGAAAGCAGAAGCCATAGAAACGCTCACACAGCGAGGGTATCATCCTCGACCACTGAGGCGTATCTACATACCAAAAAGCAATGGCCGCCTGCGCCCGTTAGGGATACCTACGATGAAAGATCGAGCCATGCAGGCTTTGTATTTGCTCGCACTCGACCCCATTGCAGAAATCCAAGCGGACCCGAACTCGTATGGGTTTAGAAAGGAACGCTCAACGGCGGACGCCATAGATCAGTGCCATACGGTACTGAGCAACAGAGCCGGAGCCGAATGGATATTGGAGGGCGACATAAAGGCGTGCTTCGATCATGCATCTTGATGCCCCCTTGAAAAACGCAAGGTCTGGAACTGACCAGAGCGAAGGTGTTTGAACTGTTCGATCGTTTCTGGCTCATCGGGAAACAAGAATAAACGCGTTTTGGGATCTTTATCCACCTGAATCGTGCCGTTATGGATGCGATCATAAATCCAATGAGGATCTATGTCAAGGGCTCCAGCAAGCTGCGAAATCGTGAGTGCTCCCTCGATCCGCCGTGGATGTGACTGCGAGCGCTTTTGAAATTGCCCGTGCTTGAGCCGAATGCTTTTGACGGTGCTGGGCAAAACCACCTGGCCCAGGGGAGAGCGATACCCCAACTCGGTTAATTCCTGGGCAATCATCTCATCCAGGACTCCAGCGGCGCTGCGTTCGAGAATGATGCGCTCCATCGTTTCCGCTCCTGCAAGATCCTTCAGGGCTCCGACAGGAACCGGGATTGAGAGCGTCGTGGTCTCCCCTCCTTTCCAGACAATGCGCGCTTGGACCCGATCACGAGCCAAGCGATGCACCACCACCTTGTCGATCAATGCACGTAAGAGGGCCTTTTTGTGGCGCTGGCTGACACGCCCTTGCTGCCAGAGGGTCGGCAAATGCTGCCCAATGGCCCCAAAGGCCGCTTGTAGCTCTGAGCTGAGAGCAAGCAGCGTGTTGGGAGATGGGCCGTGTGGAGCTTGTGCCTCTTCTGCCCGTTTGAGTTCGACCAGAGCCGTTTCCCACCGCTTCTCGAGTTCAGCCGCCACCAGACGGTTGTCAGGATCAACTCGGTTGAACTGACGCTGGGCCAGAGCCGCTTCATAGCGCAGACGCTCCAAGTGCTGTTGATGGGCATGGGTAATCTGTTGGGTAGTTGCTTGCTGGGTGGCAACCGCAGCCGCATACACATCTAATTCCACAGGAGACAGGGCCTGAAAAAAGAGCTCTACGACATACTGATCAACGGAATCGGCAGGAATGCATTGACACACGGGGACGTGGTATTGCTGCCGCAGCGCATTGCAGAGATAACGAGTGCCATGCTTGTACTGGACCATCATTTTGTGTCCACATGCTCCACAGTAGACGATGCCATGCAGGAGCGCTGCCCCATCACGAGGTACGCCACGTGATTTGTTGCGATCATAGGCCGCATAGTTGTCGGCCAGCATCTGCTGAATCTGTTCAAAGGTCTCCCAAGAGATGTAAGCCGGGTAGACATCATGGACGCGAATCTTCCACTGGTCCATCGGCAAACGAACCTCTTGTGTATGAGGGGAGGTAGGATCTTTGCGGATGGAGCGGGTTTTGCCATAGACAAAGGCCCCAGCATAGGCCGGATTTTTCAGCATTTGCAAAATGGCGGCAACGGTGGGCTTTTTCCACACCACCTCACCAAAGCGATCTCGTCGTGGCAAGCACAAATCGTGCGCATTGAGAAACTGCAAGACTTTGTTGGCCGATCGGACCCGAAGAAACGTGGTGAAAATGAGAGCCAAGCGATCGGCAACTTCCCGATGGGGGTCTTTGTGAACCTTGCCAATGGCATCGCGCGTCAGGCCGATGGGAAGCGATAAGGCCAGTTCACCTCGCTGGGCTTTGTTGAGTAATCCTGCCGTCATGCGGGCTTTGATGGTATGCAATTCCAGCTCGGATAATTGCCCTTTGAGACCCAGGAGCAAGCGCCCATTAGCTGAACCTGGGTCATAGATACCGTCACGATCAGCAATCAGACAGCCCCGGTATGCGCAGACATCCAGTAGCGGGTACCAGTCAGAACAGTTGCGCGAAAGGCGGGTGACCTCCACGGACAGGACGATGCCCACCTGTCCCAAGCTCACCTTGGTCACCAGTTCCTGGAACCCGGAGCGATGCGAGGCAAAGGCAGCTGTCAGGCCTAAATCATGATCGATGAGCTCGATGTCCTCAGCCCTCCAGCCCAGGTCCAGGGCGTGTTGCTGGAGCGCATACTGCAGCTGCAGGCTCTCTTGATTGGTGAGCACCTGGTGCGGCGTTGACTGTCGGATGTAGATGAGTGCCTTGCGTTGCAGATGCTGAGGGCTCACCAGTTCGGATTTGCTCATAGAGTACCTCCTGCAGGATTGATGAGAGTTCGTCGGTGATACGGCGTTGGAGTTCTGGAGACAAGCGCTTCCAGATCTGGCTTGGCAGAAAGGGCATGGAGGGCCTCGCAATCCTCGGCGATGGTCAGGAGCTCCTTAATTGCATCAGCTGTCAGTTTAGTGGAGATGACGGGCCGAGATAGCGCTAGTGTAGTCGAGGCCACAGGCAGCCGCAAGACCATGTACTCTCGGTAGGAAACAAACGCAGAACCAGCTCCCTGCAAGGGCGAACTGACCGAAATCAGCGCAAAGCGACGCCCGAACAATGGATGAGTGGGGTCAGTGACTTCAATTTCTGTCCTGTTCTCTTCCTCTGGGTTGTTGAATAGGGTATTGAGTTGTGGGATCGTTCGATAAAATCAGTCACGACTGGTTAGTGGCACATGCCCCGATGGACAAGACCATACTCAGAAAATGGCTGAAAGCAGGTTTCATCGAAAAGCGCGTTCTCAAGGCAACAGAAGAAGGTACCCCACAAGGGGGCATTTGTTCGCCAGTGTTAGCCAATCTCGCTTTAGATGGGTTAGAAGCAAGACTGCGGGAGAGATACCCGAAGGCAAGCAATGCCAGTCGAAAAGCAAAGGCCAACCTGGTGAGGTTCGCCGATGATTTCATCATTACAGGAAGCTCCAAAGAGTTACTAGAAAATGAAATCAAACCACTCGTCGAACAATTTATGAAGGAAAGGGGCCTGGAACTGTCTCAGGAAAAGACTCATATCACTCATATTACGACGGGATTTGACTTCTTAGGCCAGAACGTGCGTAAGTACAAGGACGGGAAAGTCCTGGTAAACCCTTCCAAGAAGAACGTCAAGACGTTTCTTACCACTATCCGAAAACTCATCAAAGAGAATGCTCAAGCAACAGCCGGGAACCTGATTGTTCAACTCAATCCCAAAATCAGGGGCTGGGCAAACTATCACCGGCATGTATCGAGCAAACAAACCTTTGTGAAAGTGGACGATGCGATCTTCCGAGCAGTATGGCAGTGGGCCAGACGAAGACACCCAAAGAAACCTGGAAGGTGGGTGAAGGATAAGTACTTTCATTCCATTGGACAACGAAACTGGGTGTTCAGCGGAGAAGTAGAGGAACAAGATGGAACCACAAGGAAAGTCCAACTCTTCTATGCTCACACGGTCCCGATAGAACGGCACACAAAAATCAAAGGGGATGCGAACCCGTATGACCCGGCATGGGAAATGTATTTTGAAGAACGCTTAGGCGTAAAAATGGTACATAACCTGAAAGGAAAGCGGCAACTCATCTACCTCTGGAAAGAGCAAAACGGTCTCTGCCCAATCTGTCACCAAAGGATTACCAAACTAACGGGATGGAACAATCACCATATCGTACGTAGGGTAGATGGAGGGGCAGATCGGCGAGGAAACCGGGTGCTGCTCCACCCGAACTGCCATAGGCAAGTTCACAGTCAGGGATTTTCAGTGGTGAAGCTGCGTCCTGCTAAGGGGCGTTAGAAAGGCTTGAGCGGCTTGAGGGGAAACTCTCACGAGCCGTTCTTAGGGGGCTTGGGCACGGTAACGTGCCCCGGCTACCCGGCACGGATGGAACAGGGTCCGCAAGGATACCTCGCCAGCCGTCTACCCTACAGCTCTACCCCAGGAAGGAGAGACCATTCAAAATCTGGTGCTGTTTATGCCGCTTTATCCTCTCATATGTAAATTGCATTCTGAACAGGATAGAGCCCACATTCCGCAGAAGGGTTGACGGAAAAAAGGATTGGAAGTCAAGGTAAGGGAAAAAGCGGAGGGACGAAAAAGTGTCACAGGAAGTAGCGTATCAAACGGAGCGTCTGGATCATTTGGGGATCGTGGCCGGAGTGTGTCAGGAAGCGGGCATAGCGGAGTGGCTGGATAAGCAGGCAGGAGAAAGCCGCCGCAGCGTGAGTGTCGGGAAAGCCACGGTGGCGATGGTGCTCAATGGACTCGGGTGGAGCCTCCGACAACTGTACCTGGTGCCCCAATACTTTGAGAACAAACCAGTCGAACATTTATTGGGGGAAGGGATCACCGCGGACATGCGAGAGCGTTCGACTGTTTGGGGCGCACATTGGATTGGCTCTACGAACATGATGTGACCACGCTGTTTGCCGGATTGGCCTTACAAGCCCGTCGCCGCTTCGGCATACAAGCACAGCACCTCCATAGAGACACCACCTCGTTCTCGGTCAGTGGAGAGTATGCCACCAAAGAAGAGGGGGACCCCGTGCCAATCGCCATCACCTATGGCTATTCACGGGATCACCGTGAGGATCTCAAACAATGGATGTGTGCCCTGGCAACCACCCATGATGGGGATATTCCGCTCTTTCTGCGACCCCTGGATGGCAATAGCTCCGATAAAGAGCATCTGAGTGCCGCAGTGAAAGCAGTGATGACCCAACTGCGCGACCAGTTGCCCGAAGAGCACGAGCAGCGGATCGCCATCTTTGACAGTGGGGGATACAGTGAGGCGAATATGAAGAGCTACAACGACGCCAAGATCTGGTGGATCAGTCGCGTGCCAGAAACCTCCACCAGCGCGAAAACTGCGTTGGAGGAAGTGGAGGGGCAGTGGCAAGTGCTTTCAGATGGGTCAGGGGAGTATGTGGTACGCACCATGGAGTTGCCGCAAGGGAAGGAACGCTGGGTGATCGTGCGCACACATGCCCAGGTGCAAGCCACACAGGAGCGGATGGAGAAGCAGGTGAAGAAGACCCAGCAGGAGTGGGAAAAACGCCTCTGGCACCTCTCCACGCACACCTTTGGGTGCGCAACGGATGCGCGCACCGCCTGGGAAAAGGCGCTCAAAGGGAAACCATCCTGGCTGATGGCCACCTTCACCCTCAAAGCACAGCAGCAGTATCAGCAGCGTGGTCGCCCGAAAAAAGAGGCCACGCCCGATCAAACGGTCTGGTCTCTGGTCCCTACCCTGGCGGTGGATCAACCAGAGGTGACGGCTCTGGCCAGAAAGAAAGCCGCCTTCATCGTGGCCACCAACATCCTCGACGCGCAACGCCTTTCTCCCGAGCAGGTGATCTCGACGTACAAAGAGCAGGGAGGCGTGGAGCGAGGGTTTCGTTTTCTCAAAGATCCCTTATTTCTGGCTTCCTCGGTGTTTGTCAAGAAGCCAGAGCGCGTGATTGCTTTGAGCTTCGTGATGGTGCTCTGCTTGTTGGTGTATCGCCTGGCCGAACATCTGCTGCGTCGCCAACTGCTGGCAACAGAACAAACCGTTCCTAATCAGGTCAACAAACCAACCGCCCGCCCTACGATGCGCTGGATTTTCCACTGTTTTGAGGGCATTGATCTCTTGCACATCCGCATGGGTTCACACTGGCACACCCAGGTGCTGGGGCTGCAGGCTCTTCATCAGCAAGTTCTTCGTCTGCTTGGTCCCGCGTATTCACAATTCTATTTTCTCTCTCCCTAAACTGCGGAATGTGGGATAGAGTATCAACGCCCGATTTTGAATAATTTCCAACAGTTTTTTAAGCACGCTCTCGCCGTTGTCGGTCATGCTCCGGAACGGGTGACGACGGACGGTCATACCTCCTACCCACGAGCAGTACGTGAAATACTGGGCACCCACGTGCAACATCGGACGAATAAATACCTCAATAATCGCTTAGAGCAAGCCCATCGAGGGATCAAGCAAAGGTATTATCCGATGCATGGCTTCGGAAGCTTTGGCTCCGCAGCCCGTTTCTGTTGTGCTTTTGACGAATTACGGAACTATCTCCGTCCTCGCTCCACCATGGGAGAATCGTCCTCACGCTCAGAACAGCGACGAGCTTTCCTTGATCGGCTGGCAGCCTTGAAAGCATCGATACAAGCAGCCCTCTAGCGAGAGCCGCAATATCTCAACATTCCACCAGAATCGATTTGTCGCAACTTACTCTGAAGGAGAGAATCTCGCAGCGGTTTTGGGATGGAACAGCCCTGGGCAGATCATAGCGTACCGAAAACAACTGGTTGATAGGTTATCTAGCCTCAGATGATGCCGGCTCTGTGAAAGTGCAATCTGGCCAGTAAATCATGGCTCGACGGCGAGATAGCGCTCCTGTTTGCTTCTTGTAAATTGTTTGTATCTGTCGGGCCTGAGGGCTCAGGACTTGCTGATCCGATCTCTGTGAAAGGAAATATGCATATGGTAAAAAGTGTAAATTACAAAACTACGACACGCAATTTTGTAATTTACACATACGAGGGAGGGTTTCTGAGTTCGGGGATGGCCTCTATTCGTCGAGTCCTACTCGCTCCGCGTGCGTTTACGTGTCAGCCACTCGGTTGCGAAATGAACCGCGGGACGCTGGGGCAGCAGTTTGCACTGCGCGGAGCCGACGGGACAGGTTTTCACTAAGCCCGTCTCTTCGAAGGCAGCGCCAATCTCGGGAAACTGGTCAGAATCCAGCTCGATATCCTGGTACGTTTTCCACACACGCCGACCATTTTCCAGGATCGGGCTGCTCTCGGTCAGAAGCTTCGAATGAGGGGCACGATATTCGGCCAGGTGCAGCGAGGTGCAGCTCTCGTAGCTGACGCCAAGCAGGAGCACATACCCGTCCAGATCATAGAGACGGGCCAGAGGTGACTGTTCGCCCAAGCCATTCTCCAGAGAGTGATTGGCCGTGATTGTCTGGGCATGGCGTCCCCAGGCAGCAAAGGAAACTGCTGGGTGCGAACTACGCAGCACCCCTGGCCAGGTGCGGAAGGTCTCGACCACCTGACCCATAAACCAGCTGGGCGTGAGACGCGGATCAAAGGCGGGCATCTGTTCGTAAAGCATCGGCCACCACGACTGCGGGACTGGTGGGTTGCTCCATTGCGCTGGATCAGTATAGTTCGAACTATGCGTGGGCATCACCAGCGTACCTGTTTCGGTTACCACATCCATCAAAGCTTGTACGACGGCCACAGGGCCGCCACAGACCCAGCCGAGTTTACTGAGCGAAGAATGCACCTCCAGCGTCATACCTGCCTCGACACCCAGTGCGCGCAGGTCGTGCGCCAGACTTTCACGTGTACGTGGCGTGGGTGTTTCCTGGATCAAGCTCTGTTCGGTCATATGAGCTTCTTTCCTTTGTCCATCAGACAATTTCCCGCTCTCTAGCTTACTGTGGCCACGTTGTGCTGTCAACTTTTCGGATATTTTTCACAAATGAGCTAAAACGCACTTCATCAGAAGGGGATCAGATCAGCGAGAGCGTCGCCATAGTCAACGCGGTCATGGCAATCATGGCAGGCGTCCGAGCACCAATCTGCATAATGCCTGTTCCCAGGCGGATGCGACTGGTTCGTGCGGCAAGATACGCCAGGGGGTGATCGCATCATAGCCACTTTCATTGTGTGATCCTTTCTACAAGATAAAGATCCTTTGGATCACCCAGGTTCATAGCGGCAACGCGTACCGGCTTCCCACTGCGAGCTGCGCGTACCATCCCAAGCGCCCAGTCGGCATGCATAGAGCAAATCTCCTGGAGGGTGAGAGCGCCTTCCGGGCGATACCAGTGCGAAATGCCTCGGCCCATTTCAATAAGCGCCATCGCCCCTAGTTTGACATTCTGGACCTGAAAAACTCCTGCGTCATTCCCCTGGGCAATGATCGCGCGCCAAACTGCCTCGTTACCGTCACGCAATTCAAGCGCCCGCTGGCGTGCCTCGCCGCTCAATGAACGCAACTCTGTGTTAATGACTCGCGACTCGAGCGCGTGCTCGCCATGAAACCACAGGTGCAGTTGCACCAGCAAGGCCAGTTTGCGTTCAGGCGCTTCATCGCTTGCACCAATACGGCGCGCAGAGTGGAGCAGTGCCTCATTTGCATCCTGTGTGATATCGAGCAGCAGTGCCTCCTTTGTTCCTACATAGTAATACAGCCCTGCAACGGTCAGGCCAGCTTCTGCGGCAAGTTCGCGGGTACTGGTCGCTTGAAATCCTTTTTGACCAAACAAACGCAGCGCTGCCGTCCGTATTCGCTCCTTGGTTTCATTCAATGGTTGCTGCTGGTTAGATGGTATCTGCATAATGATGTGGGGTCCCTTCCTCAGTTGAACGTGTTTCCTCCCCCAGTTTCTGGGTGAGAGAAGAAAGGCGTTCGGCCTGTCATTTTTGCCCAATTATAGCAAATCCCTCCCCTGCCTGCTGGAGCTCTTCACCATTGCTGTCCCATTCAAAAAGGATTGACAAACGACTCAACTCTGATTATAGTATAACTTAGCGGACGCTCACTAAGCAAGATCTTTGGGTAGAAAATAGACTATACGAGCTATCTCCCTTCCTTGTCAGGCTGCGTCACCGTCTGCATTCACCAGAGAGGACGACGAGACATTCATGAGTATCATTGAAACACACGTCGATACAAACAGCCCGGATTTTCAAGAGAACGCACGCTCTTTCCAGCAACAACTCGCGGAATTGCACGAACGAGTGCAGCAAGTACGGCAGGGGGGAGGTGTGGAAGCAATCACCAAACACCGTAAACGTAACAAGCTGCTGGCGCATGAACGCATCGAGTTGCTGTGTGACCCAAACACGCCCTTTCTGGAACTGAGTCCCCTGGCAGCCTGGGATATGTATGAGAACGAGTCTCCTTCGGCCAGTATTGTAACGGGGATCGGCGTGGTCGAGGGCCAGGAATGTGTGATTATCGCCAACGACGCGACCGTCAAAGGTGGCACCTACTACCCGCTGACGGTCAAGAAGCATCTGCGTGCCCAGGAGATCGCGGAGCAGAATCGCTTGCCCTGCATCTACCTGGTTGACTCTGGCGGCGGATTCTTGCCATTGCAGGCGGAGGTCTTTCCCGACCGCGATCACTTTGGGCGCGCCTTCTATAACCAGGCGCGCATGTCGAGCCAGCGCATTACCCAGATTGCCGTTGTGATGGGTTCCTGCACAGCTGGCGGCGCGTACATTCCGGCCATGTGTGACGAGACGGTCATCGTGCAGGGCACCGGCACGATTTTCCTGGGCGGGCCGCCACTTGTCAAGGCAGCTACCGGCGAGGAGGTCGGTGCGGATGAACTTGGTGGCGCGGATGTACACTGCCGTATCTCTGGCGTCACTGATCACTACGCGGTCAATGACCAGCATGCGCTCGCCATTTGTCGCAGCATCGTCGCCAATCTCAACCGACGTCTCTATATCCCCTGGGAGATTCGCCCCCCGGAACCACCGCTTTACGACCCCAAAGATCTGTATGGCATCGTCTCCAGAGATCACCGCAAGAGCTACGATGTGCGCGAGGTTATCGCGCGGCTGGTCGATGGCAGCCGTTTCCACGAATTCAAGGCATTGTATGGCACGACTATCGTGTGTGGCTTTGCGCGTCTGATGGGCTACCCGGTCGGCATCATTGCCAACAACGGCATTCTCTTCTCCGAGAGCGCGCTCAAAGCCACACACTTCATGGAACTCTGCGGCCAGCGCCAAACACCATTGATCTTCTTACAAAACATCACTGGCTTCATGGTCGGAAAGCAATATGAAAACGGAGGCATCTCCAAAGACGGAGCAAAGATGGTCATGGCGGTCTCCAATGTGCCCGTTCCGCGCTTCACGGTCATGATGGGCGGATCGTTCGGGGCGGGCAACTACGGCATGTGTGGGCGCTCCTACTCGCCCCGCCAGCTCTGGATGTGGCCCAACGCACGCATCTCAGTCATGGGCGGCGAGGAGGCTGCAAACGTGCTCGCCACGGTGCGCAAAGACAGCTTGGCCGCACGTGGCAAGACAATGACAGCCGAGGAAGAGGCCGCCTTTAAGCAGCCGATCCTGGACAAATATGCCTATGAGAGCAGCGCCTATTATAGCACGGCACGCATTTGGGACGATGGCATTATCGACCCTGTTGATACGCGAAAAGTCCTGGCAATGGGCATCGCCGTGTCGTTGAACGCACCCTATCCCGACAATTCTTTTGGTGTATTCAGAATGTAGCTGTTTTTCTTCATTCTAGTCGATAAAAGCAGAGCTTATGTTTCAGAAAATAGTGATTGCGAACCGGGGAGAGATAGCCGTCCGTATCATGGCGACCTGCCGCGAGATGGGCATACGCACGGTAGCCGTATATTCCGAAGCTGACCGCAACGCCCGGCATGTGCGTGTCGCTGACGAAGCTTACGCGGTCGGCCCCGCTCCCGCCGCGCAGAGCTATCTGCGTAGCGAGGCCATTCTCGATGTCGCACGGCGCGGCGGGGCCGAGGCCATCCATCCCGGCTATGGTTTTCTCTCCGAGAATGCCGCCTTCGCGGAAGCATGCGAGCAAGCTGGAATCGTCTTTATCGGCCCGTCTCCTGTGGCCATGCGCCTGATGGGGTCGAAGATCGCCGCCAAGCAGCTCGCGCAGTCCGTTGGTGCGCCGGTCGTGCCAGGCTATATCGGCGACAACCAGGAGGAGATATTCTTACAGCGCGAAGCCCAGCGCGTCGGTTTTCCCCTACTCATCAAGGCTTCGGCGGGCGGCGGTGGCAAAGGTATGCGCGAAGTGCATGATGAGAAGCTATTCCTGGAAGCACTGGCGGGGGCGAAACGCGAAGCGCTGGCCTCATTCGGTGATGATGCGATCTTCCTGGAACGCCTCATCGCGCGCCCACGCCACCTCGAGATCCAGGTGCTTGGTGATCGGCACGGTAACGTCATTCACCTGGGCGAGCGCGAATGCTCCATTCAGCGTCGCCATCAAAAGATCGTTGAGGAAAGCCCCTCAATCGCCCTGACACCTGAGCGGCGTGCAGAGATGAGCAGCGCCGCCGTGCGTATTGCCAAAGCTGCCCGATACTCCAACGCGGGCACGATTGAGTTCATCGTGGACGAAGATCGCCAGTTCTACTTCCTGGAGATGAATACGCGCTTGCAGGTAGAGTATCCCGTGACGGAGTCTGTCACCGGCCTTGATCTCGTGCGTCATCAAATCCTCATCGCGGCGGGTGAACCGCTCGGTATCGAGCAGCACCAGGTGAGCTTTCGCGGCCACGCCATCGAGGTGCGCCTGTATGCGGAAGACCCTGTGCGTGGCTACCTGCCTTCGACAGGTGTCATTCAACGGTTCGTCGAGCCACAGGGGCCGGGCATTCGTGTCGATAGCGGTGTGGGAAGCGGCGACGAGATTAGCCAGTTCTATGATCCGATGATCGCCAAGCTGATTATCTCCGCCGAAGACCGCCCGGCGGCCATTGCCCGGCTACGCTGCGCGCTTGAGCAGACTGCCATCTATGGTGTCACAACCAATATTTCCTTGCTGCATGGCATCACCGAGCATCCCGCCTTCCAGGAAGGGCTGACGCACACAGGCTTTCTCCGCCAGTACGGTTTCGAGGAGATGCAGCGGGATCAGCCGCTGCCACAGGAGGTGCTGCTCGCGGCAGCTTGCTTCGATCTTGCTCCCGAAGTCGAGGAGAAAGGACAGAATGGACTAACCTCGAAGGGAGCGACGGCCTTCGCTGTCTCGCCTCTCTATCCAGGCGGCAGAATGCCCATCAGTCCCTGGACATCGGGTGGCCCCTGGCGCATGGTGGGCGAGGCACGCTCGTTCACCTATCGCTACCAGGGCAACGAGCACCGCGTTGCTCTCTCTCCGCTCACCAGTGCGCGGGAAGCGACGTGGAACGCGCGCATCGATGGCGAAGCGGCGCTGACCATTACCTGCTCGATAGAGCAAGGTTGCCTGGTCCTGCTGCGGAGAGGCGTGGAGCAGCAGTGTCTGTATGCCCAGCAGGAGAAGGGCGCAACGCTGGTCGTATACCGTGGGCAGAGCATCGCCTGGCACACCGCCAGCCACCAGATGTGGGATCTACCGCGCTTGGTGGCCATGTGGCGCAGAAGCAGCAGGCGCTGATCGCACCGATGGCGGGAACCATCGTCAAGGTGTACGTGCAGGAAGGCGAGGAGGTGCAGGCACAGCAGACGCTTGTCATCCTGACTGCCATGAAGATGGAACACGCTGTCACCGCGCCGTACAATGGCAAGATCAAGCGCATCCACCCACGCGAGGGTGAAGTGGTCAAGGGCGGCGCTGTTCTCCTTGAAATGGAATAGGCAGTTTTTTTTATAGGTGAATCAAATTCTGTAGGCAGGTTCTTTTAGACAGGTTCTTTGCCTGTGAATCGAATTCCAAAGGAGGATGTGATGGCAACAACGCATATGAATTCATCCACTGCCAGTACGCAGCAAGCCGAACGACGATGGAGTTACGCAAGCGGTACCAGCGAAATTCCTTTGCTTGGCCTGACGATCGGTGACTTGCTTGATCAGACCGTTGATCGTTATCCCGACAGGCTTGCTTGTATTGCACGTCACCAGGGTATTCGCTGGACGTACCGCGAATTCCAGACGCAAATCAATCAGTGCGCGAAAGGGCTGATGCAGTTGGGCCTGCAAAAGGGCCAGCGCGCAGGAATATGGTCACCGAATCGCATCGAATGGGTGGTGACACAATTCGCTGCCGCTAAGATCGGGGTGATCCTGGTGAGTATCAATCCGGCATACCGTCTGCATGAACTTGAGTACGCACTGACGCAATCGGGTTGTACTGCGTTGCTTATCGGGCCAGCGTTTAAAACGTCCAACTATACTCAGATGATAAACGACCTTGCCCCTGAACTGGCAATCTGCGAAGCTGGCGTATTAAAAGCGGCGCGCCTTCCGCAATTGACGACTATCATTCGATTTGGGGACGACAGGTGGCCAGGCATGTATACTTGGGGCGATCTGCTGAAGCTGGGCAACCAGGTGAGCGACGAGCAACTGGCAATGAGGCAACGTAAGCAGGAGTTCGATGACCCGGTCAGCATCATGTATACCAGTGGTACGACTGGCGCTCCGAAAGGGGCAACACTCAGCCACCATAATATCCTGAACAATGGCTATTTCACGGGGCGTTTGCAAAAGTTTACCCACGAGGACAGGGTATGTATTCCCGTCCCCCTGTACCACATCTTCGGCACGGTCATTGCCAATCTAGGTTGCGTCACCCATGGTGCAACGATGATCTACTCTTCCGAGGTATTTGAGCCACTGACGGTGTTGCAGACCGTACATGAGGAGAAGTGTACGGTCCTGATGGGCGTTCCAACCATGTTTATCGCTCTGCTGGATCATCCCGACTTCGCCAAATACGACCTGAGTACGCTGCGTACGGGCGTCATGGGTGGGGCTCCCTGCCCAGTCGAGGTGATGAAGAAGGTGAAAACCCTGATGCACATGGAGGAGATCACCATCTGCTTTGGCATGACCGAGACCGGTCCTGTCTCGACGCAGACACACATCGATTCCCCGTTTGAGAAGCAGGTTGGGACGGTCGGCCAGGCACATCCACATGTGGAGATAAAAGTGATCGATCCGAGTACGGGACGGGTCGTGCCGATTGGCGAACCTGGTGAAGTATGCACACGCGGCTACAGCGTCATGCTGGGCTACTGGGATAACCGCATTGCCACGATGGAGGCAATTGATCAGGCACGATGGATGCCGAGAGCTACCTCAATATCGTGGGTCGCATTAAGGATATGATCATTCGGGGGGGCGAGAATATCTATCCACGCGAGATCGAAGAACTCCTGTACATGCATTCAGGCGTGAGCGATGTGCAGGTCATTGGCGTTCCCGACGCCAAATATGGCGAGGAAGTGATGGCCTGGGTGAAGCTCAAGCCCGGCGTCTCCCTGACCGAGGAGGGCTTGAAAGCGTTCTGCCAGGGCAAGATTACCCATTTCAAAATTCCACGCTACTTCAAGTTCGTAGACGCCTTCCCCATGACGGTCACAGGCAAGATTCAGAAGTTTATCATGCGCAAACAGGCCATTCAAGAACTGGGGTTGCAGCAGGCCGCATCAATCAAGACCGCCTGAAGGCTTTTTCCTGAGCAAAGGAGAGATTCATGATACAAACCGATTTCCAGCACCTGTTGATTCATGAGGAGGACGGCGTCCTCACCATCACCATGCATCGACCGGAGGTGCTCAATACCTTCAACGAGACCCAGTACACTCATTTCTCTACAAGAAAGGCGCCTATCTATGGACTTTGAACTCTCCGAGGAGCACCAGTTTGCATATGAAAGCGCGCTGGGGTTCGGGCAGAAAGAGATTCGCCCACGTATCGCCGAGATGGAACGCGACGATGCTTTCCCCGCAGGGTTGTGGCACAAGCTGGGTGAGCAGGGCTTCACGGGCCTCGCCATCCCCGAAGAATACGGAGGCAGTGGCGGCGATATCATGATAGCAGCATTGGTGGCCAGCGGTATTGGACGCGCCAGCATCTCCATTGCCATCTCCTATTTTGCCCACCTGAACCTGTGCGCCCACAATATCCTGCGTAACGGTACTGAACACCAGCACGCGAAATTCCTGCCGGGGCTTGCCAACGCCAGCACAATTGGCGCGCTGGCGCTGACCGAGCCGGACGCCGGCTCCGATGCCATGGGCATTCGCACGACGGCACGTCCGGTGAATGGAGGTTATCTCATCAACGGCTCTAAAGTTTTTATTACCAACGGGCCGATTGCCGATGTGATGGTGGTATATGCCAAAACGAACCTTGAGGCAGGCAGTCGGGGCATCACGGCTTTCATTTTCGAGACGAAGACGCCCGGTTTCCACGTAGCACGCAAGTTGTCGAAGGTTGGGCTGCATGGTTCACCCACCGGCGAACTGGTCTTCGAGGATGCCTTTGTGCCAGAGGCGAATGTGCTGGGCAAGGTTAACGAGGGCTACAAGATCGTCATGAGCGGGCTGGATATCGAGCGCGCCTTCTACGCCGTCATCGGCGTCGGCACCATCGAAGAGGCCCTGCATCTCTCACTCAAGTATGCACAGGAGCGGGAGCAGTTTGGTCAGCCTATCGCAAGTTTTCAGCTTATACAGGCCAAGATAGCTGATATGTACACTGACCTGGAGGCAGCGCGGCAGGTGGCGCACCGAGCCATCTGGTTGGCGCAGCAAGAAATTCGTGTCAGTAAGGAGACTGCGGCAGCACTGCTGTTTGTGAGCCGTGCGGCCTCACGTGCCGCAAACGAGGCGCTGCAAATTCACGGCGGCTGGGGCTACCTAACCGACTTCGACGTGGAACGCCTGTGGCGTGATGCGCGTCTGGGAGAAATTGGCGCGGGTACCAATGAGATTCGCCAGTTGCTGATTGCTCGCGAACTGCTGGGTATGAGAGGGTAGGGCTATGAAGTCTCTTCGTATTGCCGCAGGTCTTGGCTTCTATGGGGATTCCTGGCAGCCCATCAAGGCTAGCATCGAGCGCGGCAACGTACAGTATGTCTGCTCGGATCATCTGGCCGAACTGACGCTAGCGATCCTGCAAAAGAACCGCCAGCGCGACCCCACCTTGGGCTACACCCAGGATCTCGTGCCGATGCTGTCCGACCTGCTCCCTCTAGCCATACGGCATGGTGCCAGGTTTGCGCTGAATGCTGGTGGCTTGAACCCTCTGGCCGCGCGCGAGGCACTGCTGGCTGTTCTGCGCAAACTTGGCCTCAAGCTCAAAGTGGGTGTCGTGTTGGGCGATGCCGTGATCGAACGTCTCGACGACTTGCAAGCGGCGGGCGCGTCGCTCGCTCACATGGACACCGGCGTAGATATTGCAACTGTGCGCGAACGGCTCCTCTTCGCCAATGTATATCTAGGGGCACGGCCGCTGGTCGAGGCACTGGACGCGGGCGCGGATATCGTCTTGACGGGTCGAGTTGCCGATGCCGCGCTCTTCCTCGCACCACTGGTCTATGAACTGGGATGGCACTGGGACGATTGGGACCGGCTCGCTCAGGGCATTGTCGTCGGCCATCTGCTTGAATGAAGCGCCCAGGCCAGCGGCGGCAACTTTGGTGGAGACTGGCGCTCCATCCCCGACCTGGCGCATGTCGGCTATCCCATCGCCGAGGTGTGGGAAAATGGCGACGCCGTTATCAGCAAAGCGCCGGGGACGGGCGGACGCGTCAGCTTTGACACGCTGCGCGAGCAGTTGCTCTATGAGGTGCATGATCCGGCGCATTACCTGACTCCCGATGTCGATGCCGATATGACGACGCTGCACATGGAGGAGATCGGTTCCGATCAGGTGCGTGTCACGGGCGCGAGCGGGTATCCAGCGCCAGCAACGCTCAAAATCGTCGCAGGCTATGAAGACGGGTTCATGGGACAGGCCGTGATTGGCTATGCCTGGCCAGACGCGCTAGCGAAGGCGCAGCTCGCATCGCAGATCATTACGCAACAGATGGCCGAAAGCGGGCTGAAGGCCGAGGAGACCGTCATTGAGTACCAGGGCTACAACTCGATTCACGGACCACTCGCTGACCCCACGCACGCTGCCGATCTCAACGAAGTCTATCTGCGCATTGCCGTTCGTTGCTCAGACAGAAAGGAGGCCGCCAAACTTGGTCGGCTCGTCCCACCACTCGGCTTGAGCGGCCCACCTTTCATCGGCGGCCTTGGCGGCATGACGGAGCCGCGTGGTCTGCTGGGCATCTGGCCCACGCTCGCTCCACGCACCATGATCGAAGAGTCCATTCGCGTCAGTGTGGAGGAAGCATGAAAAAGCAACTGGTCCATCTGGCTCACGCCCGCTCAGGTGATAAAGGCGACAAGGCAAATATCGCCATCTTCGCCCCCGATAGAACAACCTATGATATCCTGCTGCGCGAAGTCACCGAGGAGCGTGTGCGCGCCCACTTCGACGGTATCGTCACAGGCCACCTCGAACGGTTTGAGGTGCCCAACGTCCTCGCGTTGAACTTTGTCCTGCATGGCGCGCTCAACGGTGGCGCATCGCGCTCGCTGCGCAGCGACTCGCTGGGGAAATCGCTCTCATCAGCCATGCTGCGCCTGGAGATCGAGATCTAGTAAAGAGAGCGTGTCTTTCTTGGAAAGAGGTAACGACTTTATGGCAGTAACCAGCATCTTTCGCCCGGAGTTGTTCGATGGGCAAGTATTCCTCATTACTGGTGGAGGAACAGGTATTGGGCGGGCCATTGCACGCGAGCTCTCCTCGCTTGGAGCAAGCGTGGCAATCTGTTCACGTTCAATGGCGCACCTGGAGGACACCTGCGCATCGATCAAGGCTACCGGTAGACAGGTGTTGGCCCAGGCATGCGATATTCGCAATGAGAAGCAGGTCAACGCTCAAGTCCAGGCGGTGCTCGAGCGTTTCGGGCGATTGGATGGGCTTGTGAATAACGCCGGAGGACAGTTCTTCTCTCCGGCAGAGAACATCACCCCCAGGGGATGGCAGGCGGTCATCGAAACCAACCTGACCGGCACCTTTTACATGTCCCAGGCGGCCATGCGTCATTGGATGAGCAAGCACGGTGGGGTTATCGTCAGCGTCGTTTTCGACATGTGGCGCGGCTTTCCCCATCTGGCCCACAGCAGCGCGGCGCGTGCGGGCGTGGTCAATCTCACTCAGACACTGGCATTGGAATGGGCGCAGTATGGCATTCGCCTCAACACCGTTGCGCCGGGCCTTGTGGCCTCGTCAGGACTCTCAACCTATCCTGATGAGGTCAGAGAAGGGCTGCAAGCCTCCATGCAGACGCACCCGGCGCGGCGCATGGCGACCGAGAGTGAGGTCGCCGCCGCCTATATTTCCGGCTCCACCCTGCGTCTGGATGGAGCTGGTTCCCTTTATCGCCCGCTGAACTTTGACATTCCCGACCACCAGCCCTGGCCTGCCTTTGAGGCCGACTATTGAGTTGTTGTACTCTAGCCAGAAACCCGAAAAAACAAGAGCCAGCAGTGTTCTAAGGGGTGTTGTCCAGAATGAAATGGAACTAGAAAAGCTAAGCATCACTTCCTCTTTCTTCCCATACTACTTCTGAAAAAGCATGCGCTGCACAAAGGACACTACATCAGCAAGCACTTCAGCACGGTTTATCTCATTAAAAACCTCGTGTTGCGCTCCAGGGTAAATATGCTCCTCAAAGCTGGACCCGCGCAGGAATTCAATCACAGGACGAGTGGAGGCAACAGGGATCAGCGGGTCCAACTCGCCATGAATCCACAACAGCGGGAGATTCCCATATGATGACCCGGCGTCGATTGTGTCGAGTTCGCGTTTCATGGACGCAAGCATCAGGCGTTTGAAGGAGCCGTGCCAGACGAGCGGATCGCTTGCGTAAGTTTCCCCCACCGAGGCGTCGCGCGAGAGGGCATTCGGATCGAGAGGAAGGTCGGGAATAGGGTCCAGCGAGAGCAGTTGCTCCACCAGGGCGCGTGCTCCTATTTCGGAAAAAAAGTAGGACTGCATTTTTCTCTGAGAAGGCTGCTTAACAACAGTAACGAAAAACCATTGCTCAATCAGAGGGCGTAGCAGTGCTACCATGTTGGGCGAAATTTCTGTGGCAAGAATCCGCCATTGGCTACAGTGACCAGTTGTCGCAAGTCGATCTTTAGCTCTTCCATGCGCTTTGCACCAATGATTGTCGCCCACTGTCCTTCCAGATGGGACAAGATTGCCTCGGTCTCCCGAATACAACTCCAGCCGCGCTCCGTGAGGGTCACGATCTTTCCGCGCCGGTCCGTGGGATGTGGCCGACGCACGACGTAGCCATGCTGCTCAAGATAATCCACCATCTCGCTCGCCGCTTGTTTCGTGATGTCTAAAAATTCGGCAAGCTCGTTCCCAGTTGCACCATCTGGCGCGAGGCGGTGGAAAGCGAAACCGTGTGCGGGACGGACATCGTCATAGCCACGTGCGGCAAGGTGCTTGTGCAAGGTGTCTATCATCGTGCGAGAACCGAGCAGAAGCAGGAGCGTCAGATCGTAACTGGGTGCGGGTTCCATTCTCTCATTTCCTCTTGTTATCGTAAAAAGTAGTCAAATGACTTGACTATCTTCCGAAGAATGCTGTATACTGCCTGAGTAGTCAGGCTGTTTGACTATTATACCGCGGTTTCTCTTCTACGGGAACCTTTCTCCTTGCTCTCACAGGAGGCTATGATGTCTAGCAACGCAAATAAGGATGTGATTACACGGTTTATCACGGAGATCTGGAACGAAAACCACCTCGATGCCCTCGATGCATTCCTTGATCCCGCTTACTACGACTATACGTATGAACCACGCAACCACGAGGGGCTGGAACGCGCCTTGCTGCTCATGCAGACAGCGTTTCCCGGTCACGAAACGATTATCGAAGAGATCATTGGGGAAGGCGATACGGTTGCGGTTTGTCTGACGTTACGTGGGACACACGCAGGACCATTTCGCGGCTTGCCTGCATCCGGCAAACCGTTTGCAATCGGCGGCTACCGCTTCTACAAGGTCAGCGACGGCAAGATCACTTCACACCGGGGATTAATCGACCTTCCCAGCCTGCTCCAGCAGATTAGCACGAACGACTAATGTTTTGAACGTCTGCATCTCGCGGAATTCCAGCGGAAGAGTAAGGCGGCATCTGGCTTCCATCTGCCCAACATAGAGAAGCCAGATGCCGCCTTGCTTTCTCGCGAACTGAAGAGTTTCTTGCTTCTCTGTACGCATTGCTCATGAAAAATCTGCCTTTGTCCTCTTCACAAACCCACCTCCACTCGAAGTGGTTTCCACCTCTGCATCAAGATCACCTCTTCGTTCATATTACTTTGCACAACGCACGGAGGTTGCTATCATGTGTTTACTGAGGCAGATTTTTCATGAGGCAATTGGCGGCGTTGCTGTCGTTTTGGCAGAACGGTTACGCATCGGACCATTTCAGGGGAGGCAAACGTGGGAGAAAGCGTGAATTTTCAAAGCAGTCGTGCATTGCTCATGCAGTTCGCCCCGCAGTATCGCGAGGCCTCGTCTGCCCAGAAAGGCGTGCTGTTAGATACCTTTGCCTTAGCCACGGGCTATCATCGCCGTTATGGAATGTGGCTGCTCAACCATGCGGAGGAAGTGCTGCACGCGCCGGCTACGCGCGTCCGAGCCATTACGGACCGGAAGTCCAACATGCGTTGTTCCTGGTCTGGCACGCCGCCAACCGCATCTGCGCCAAACGCCTTATCCCTTTTCTTCCTACCTTGCTAGAGGCGCTGGAGCGGCATGAGCACCTCCACCTCGCAGAGGACCGTCGAAGCCAACTCCTTTCCATGAGCGCAGCGACAGCGGATCGCCTCCTGCGTTCCCACCGAACGGTGGGTCAGCGTGGCATCTCCACGACGCGAGCAGGAATGCTCTTGAAGCAACAGATCCCGATCCGCACGTTCGAGGAGTTGAAGGAGACCCGACCCGGTTTTCTGGAAGCGGACCTGGTAGCTCATTGTGGCACCGACATCGAGGGTATCACAAGTAATCCCTTTTAACAGCTATACTGTGCTGATACCTCTTCACCAAAGTCAGGATGGGAGTCTCACGTTCGCGACGAATCGTCGAGGGAGAAACGTCGCAAATGCCAGCGAGGTGAGCCCATCACGTAATGAGCAAAGCAGCGGGTACTCCCACTGACCGATCTTGCCGAACAGATAGGACTGCTCGATGATGGCGGCGCTCCGCTTCAGGCGGCGTGCCTCGTAAGCACGCAAGGCGGCCACCGGCTCGCGCTGATCTGCCAGGCAATCAGCGAGGACGAGTGCACCTTCCAGGGCCTGACAAGCCCCTTGACCGAGGTTGGGGGTGGGTGGATGAGCGGCATCGCCCAGCAGAGTCACAGGACCGTTCCCCCAGTGACGTACTGGCCTGCGATCAAAGATATCATTGCGCAGGATCGCCTCCTCGTCGGTAGCTGCGATCAGCTGCTCGATGGGCTCCCGCCAGCCCTGAAAGAGGCGCAAGAGGTTCGCCTTCCGTTCCCCTGCGCGGTCCTGTCCCCCGGCCGGGCAGTTGTGCGTGGCGTACCAGAACACCCGCCCATTCCCAATCGGCAGCATACCAAAGCGCAGACCGCGCCCCCACGTCTCGCTGGAAATTCCTCCAGACACGTGCTGATCCTCGAAGACAGCTACCCCACGCCAACAGGTGTAGCCGCTATAGCGCGGGGGTTGCTTGCCCAGGAGCTGCTCGCGGATCACGGAATGTAACCCATCCGCGCCGACCAGCAGGTCCGTCTGCTGCTGTTGCCCATCGGCGAAGTGACTGATGACGTGCCCTTGCTCTAGCCTGAAGCCGACGCAGTGCGCATTCACGTGAATGCTCTCCCCGGCAACCTCGCCCGTCAGCAGCCGCAACAGATCAGCCCGGTGGATGCCAATGCTGGGGGCTCCCACCAGCCGTTCCATGGTGTCCAGTCGCATCCGGCCCAGACGTTTCCCTCGCCAGGACCAGCACTCGAAATTGGTGAGGGGAGCACTGACCGCGGCCAGGGCGTCGGCCAGACCCAGGTGCCGCAGCACCTGCACCCCATTGGCCCACAGGGTCAAGCCTGCTCCGATCTCGCGCAGCTCGGGGTTGCGCTCGAAGACCGCGACCTGGATGCCCTGGCGTTGCAAGGCGGAGGCCGCGGCCAGGCCACCAATGCCGCCACCAATGATGCTCACGTGGAGTGCGTGCTTCTCCATTAGCTCCCTCTCGCCTGGCTTGCACCGATTCATCTGGTACTCACAAATGTAGAAAAGCCTGAATCACCTGCACTCATCTAAGGTGCAGGAGACTTCCTGTCTTCTATTGTAAGGCGGAGGTCGGTTCCTCGTCTAGCCTACAGCTACAACGCTTCATTCATTACTCGGCAGTAAGATTCCCTCCCGCGCTGTCTCCACCAACGGCTAAACGAGAGGCATCAGCATTGATTTCCCCGGCATGCGTTGCTATCCATCGGGTTGCTGCATAACAATCCTGGACGGCTGCGGGGAACTTGTGCTCTGGCGCCAGCCGATATCCGACAGAGATGACCAGACAGGGCACGGCATTGCAGAGGCTGCGGCAAATGCCATCGGAGGTATCAAGAGTTCCAAGGGTCCATCCTCCACCGAAGAAGTAGATGAGCACGGGGAAAGACCCCTCGCCTTCCGGTTGATAGAGACGAAGAGGAATGTCCCCTGCTGGCCCTGGAATAGGACGGTTGATAACCTGAGCGACAGACTCGGGAGTGCCCGCCCCGGTGCGAAATAAAGGACCATAACTCATTCAATTCGAGAATGGTTGAAGCCGGGTTGGTGGGATCAGGAGCGATCAAGGTCTCACTCAAGGGAGGAAGCTGAACAGTTTTTTTGATCCAGACGGCTACCGTATGGCGCGAGACGCCAAACGTCCGCTGCAATCCGCGCAGACTACTTCGTTCTTCATAAGCACGCAAGATCTCTTCTCGGCGTTCCTGTGGGTAGACATGTGGAGTTGGATGCTCTCGACTTTGCCTTTGACAGGTGCGGCAGAGATATTTCTGCTTCCCGTTGGGGGCTCGACCGTTGTGCACAAGTCCATCGCTCCCACAATACGCGCAATGAACCGTAGTGGTTATCATAACACCTTCCTTCTCTCTACATGATGCTGCTACTCTACCACATCATTCTCTTTTTGACCACTACCGGCGCACGGTCATCAGCAGATCGCCACGGGGGCGCAGGGTCACTAGCGGCTCAGGGGTGACGACTGCCCCAGGCAGAAGCCGCAGCTGATAGTTTGGCAGGATCGTCGCCAGGATCAACTGCGCTTCATAGAGCGCAAACTGATTACCAAGGCACAGGCGTGGGCCACCCCCAAAGGGGAAGTAGGCAAAGCGATGGCGTCCTGCCGCCAGCTTTGCCGAGAACCGTTCGGGATCGAACGCGTCGGGTCGCTCCCAGAAGGCTGGATGACGATGCGTGACGTAGGGGAAGACCAGCACGTACGCTCCTTTGGGAATCGCGTAGCCCCCGATCTCATCGTTGCCGAGAGCACGACGGCCTAGACCCCAGGCTGGTGGATAGAGGCGCATCGCCTCCTCAAGCACCATGCGGGTGGAGGGGAGCTGTGGAAGATCCTGGATCATCGCAGGGCGCCCGTTCAACACCTGCTGATATTCCTCCAGAAGCCTTGCTTCGGCGTGAGGATGCTGTGCGAGCAGGAGAAACGTCCACGAGAGCGCGTTGGCGGTCGTTTCGTGACCAGCCAGCAGCAACGTCAGCACTTCGTCGCGCACCTGTTGATCCGTCATGCCCTCGCCGGTCTCCTCATCGCGTGCCTCCAGGAGCATCTCGAGCAGATCGTCGTGCTGAGCTGGACGCCTCCGGCGCGCGCGAATGATCTCCTCAACGACCGTGTACAGTTCACGACGGGCAGTATACAGACGATGACGCTGCGGTGTTGGCAGCGATAAGACCCATGGCAGGTAGAACGCTGAAGCCAGCAGATGATTCACCCCGGTAAGGGCCCGTCCGACGCGCTCTGTCTCCGCGCTCAGGTCGGTCCCGAAGAGCGCCTTGCCGACGATGTTCAAGGTTAAGCTGCTCATCTCCTGCGTGAGGTCGAGCGGCTTGTTCGTTTCCACGAAGCCGCTCGTTTCCCAGCGCTGGGTCCACGTCAAGGTAGTATCGGTCATGAGCGTTCCGAAGGCGGTGACTCGCTCACGATGAAAGGCGGGTTGGATCAAGCGGCGAAGCCTCAGCCACGACTCGCCATCGTTGGTCAGCAGACCTTTCCCAAGAACAAGGCTGAGCACATGATAGTCGGGCACGTCCTTGTTGTAGTTGCGGTGATTCTCCTGGAGGACGTGTCGCACACCGTCGGGATGAAAGATCAGCGTGAACGGCCCGACGAGCGTAGGAACAGAGACGGTATCTCCGTAGCGCTCGCGCATCTCGAGAAGGAAGTCGAGTGCATTGCGCAAAAAGCTGAGCGTGTTCCTGGCCGCTGTAGACCATGGTGGTCCAGGCGGGTGATGCCCACGCTGCTTTCGTCCGAGAGAAGGCCGTTCAGCAGGAAGTGATGAAGATACAGGGTGAGTCATGCATTGCTCTCCTATCGGTAATGGTCATTGGTGCATTGCTCCATCTCATAGCAACTGGATGACTTGTCATCAGGATAGACAGTTGACTGTTACTTGAGGTTGCGATCAAGCAGTGCTACAATGAGTATAGGGAATACATGTTGGAAACACAAGTACGCAAAAAATTCTGACGTAGTCTAGAAAATCATACCGTAAAAGGGAGCGTTCCATGGCGGAACAGAAGAAGATGACGCCTCACCCCGTCGAAGTGACCCTTTCGATCATTGGAGGCAAATGGAAACCGCTGATCGTGTTTTATTTGCTCAGCGGCACCAAACGCTTCAGTGAGGTACGCAGGTTCCTTCCCCAGGCGACCCAGCAGATGCTCACGATGCAATTACGTGAGTTAGAGCAGGCCGGGGTCCTTCACCGGCACGTCTACGCGCAGGTACCCCCAAAGGTCGAATATTCCCTGACCGAACTGGGGCAGAGCATAGAGCCAGTTCTCCGTCAGATGTGTAGCTGGGGTGAATGGTACAGCGAGCAGATGGGTCTTGAGTTTCAGCGACTAATTCCTGAGGCAGAAGCACACCTGGAAAAGCAGCATGGACCGCGAACGCTGATCACGCAAGCAGAGTAGAGAGAGCGCTTTTCAGCCTCCGTCGCGCCTCTGAAGAGCTTCCTTTGCGCTTGCGGCACACGAGCTGTCCATCCCGACAGCACCACTGGTCGGCGCAGTAGCACGTGAGAGAGGGGCGCACTCTCTGCCGGTAGGGCATCTATGTCCAGCTTTTCCGAGCGCCTCAGCGGTTCATGTAGCCAGAGCAGAGTCAGCAGCAATGTGACCCCGCTCACCACCGCAGCGCCCGTAAACGGAGTCAGCAGAGTAATCCCCGCCAGCAGTCCGGCCAGGGCAGGACCCAGAATATGCCCAAGCCCGCTGGCGCCGCCAATTAACCAGAGCGCCCGCGTACGTTCCTCTGGCGTGCTGATGTCGCTGGCATAGGCTTGCGCCACACTGATATTGCCTCCGGTCACCCCATCTAGAACGCGCGCCAGGTAGATGACGATGAGACCTCCGGCTATCCCAGGCCGCGGGCCGGCGTGATCGAGGAGCGCGCCCAGGGGAACCGCAAAAACGATCAGGAGATAGGAAACGATGGTGCCAGCCTGGCTGACCAGCAGAATCGGGCGCCGACCAAAACGGTCGGACAGGTTGCCAAGCCACGGGGCTGCTAGCACCTGGGCGACATAGTACACCGGAATGACCAGGGCTGCCTGAAAAGGCGTGGCGTGAAACTGCCCAAGGACATACACCGGAATGATCGGAAGGATGGCCGATGCGCCCGCCATGTCGGCAAGCACGATCAGGAAGAGCGTCGTAATGCGTTTTTTCTCCATAACATACACCTTGTTGAATGGCAACTGGCAGGCTGCCGTTCTACCCCATCGTTGACAAATACGAACATTTGTGCTACTCTGCATATGTCGTACGGGGAGGCGTCTGGAGCCGGGCGTGGGTCGTGGCGGAGAGGAGCAACGCTGATCAGAGGAAGTGGTCTCTTCCGAAGCGTACATGTCCTGTGTCCCAGAGTGAGTCGGCTCGTAAGTCTTGCTTTCCTCCGGCGAGGCCTTATCGCAGGTTAAGGAGAGTCGGAACGCGAGCAAGAACCCCTCGGTTTTAGCCGTAGGGAGTCTCAGCGAATTCCACTACGCGGCAAGAACCTTATAATAAGCGTACAGCTTCTTGAAAAGATGGAACCAGAGAGCGGGAAACGTATTCCCACAGACAGTTATGGAGTATGACCAGCTTGCCTATGACTTGCAGCATGCGCCGGGTGCCAGGCTTCTTAAGGCCGATCATACCGCGCTGATTATCAGCTTCCTGTACCGTCAGTTCAAGCGCGAGCAGCGCATCACTATTCCGTTGCCAGAACTGGCAGAGCATCTCGCTGACACGCTTGAGGCGCTGAATGAACGAGCACCAGGCAGCTATCCGCGCCCGGCTCACTCCTACCTGACGGAGTGGGCTGACGAGTATCACCGCTTTATCCGCATTACAACTCCCGCCAACAGCGATATACCGCTCGTCGAGTTGACGGCAGACGCGGAACGCGCCATTGGCTGGCTCGAAGAGCTGCACGGGCAACCATTTGTGGGCGCGGAGTCGCGCTTCCTGTATATCGTGCAGCTTTTGCGCGATATTGTGCAGAAGAGCACAGGGAACCCTACCATCCGGATCGCGCAACTCGAACAACAGCGCGACGCCCTCCAGCAGCAAATTGATATGATTCGTGAGACGGGCGTTGTCGATGATCTCTATCCCACAACCCGGTTGAAAGAGCGGTTTTTTGAAGCCTGTAATGGTGCGCGGCAGCTGTTACGGGATTTTCGTCTCGTGGAGGAACGCTTCCGGGGAATTGCGCGAGCATTGCAGCAGGCTCAGTTGCAATCGAACGCGCAGAAGGGGGCGCTGGTGGCGTATGTTCTCGACGCCGATGCCGAGTTGAAATCCTCGGATCAAGGGCGCAGCTTCTACACCTTCTGGGATTTTCTGATGACTCCCTCACAGCAGGATGAACTGTACATGCTGCTCGAGGCCGTGCAACAACAGACTGATTTGCAGCCTGTCATTCATGAGGGCGAGATACTCCGGCACCTGCCTGCGCACCTGCTGGAGGCAGGAGAGAAGGTTGTGCAATCGAATGCTGAACTGGCTCAGCAATTGCGCCGGATGCTCGACGAGCAGAGCATCGCCCAACACGGGCGCGTGCGCGCCATCGTATCGGACATCAAGCACCAGGCATTCCGCGTGGCGAGCGATCCGCCAGATGAGTCAGCCTTCATCGAGCTTGAAGGGCCGCCGCAGGTACACCTGGTGATCGAACACGGATTATGGGAACCCGGTGATACATTCTCCGTGAGCGCGCAGCCAATGGACACCGACGACGAGGAACCAGCTCTAGCCGATCTCCTAGCTCTCCACACACAGTTTCACATCGATAAAGCCATCCTCTACCGGCGTATTGGGGCGCTGCTGAACGTTCGCTTTCAGGTAACGCTGGCCGAAGTGCTGGCTCATTACCCGCCTGAGAAGGGGCTAGCCGAAGTGTTGGCATACTGCGCGCTGGCAGCAGACGATTCAGACCATTGCATTGACGCGCAACAGACCGAAACAATTGAGCTTCCCGTGGCCACGCCGTTCGGCCGGGAAACCAAGACCTTGACCATCCCTCGCGTACTCTATCAAAGGAGGAACTATGCCGAATAGCGCCGTTATGCCGTATGCCCCTGTTGTACTGAAATTGCTTCAGAATCCACTGTTCAGCGACGAGACTGCTTCCTGGAACTTGCTGCTCTCCTATCTTACGCCGGTTCAGGAGTATTTCGCACGCATCGGTCTCGAAGTGCGCGTCCATGAAGAGGATGGCTACGCCTATCTGCATCAGCCAGCCCTCGAAGACGACGAGGGTCAATCGGTAGTGCTGCCCAGGTTGACACGGCGCGACCATCTCACCTATCAGACAACGCTGCTCTGCGTCCTCCTGCGCGAGTGGCTCGACCAGTTCGAGTCCACCCATCTCGATGCTGGGAAATGCATGGTCACTGAGGACCAGGTGCGCGAACTGCTCGTACCCTTCTTGCCTGCGCGCACAGACGAACGCGCTCTCCAACGCAGAATGGACACGGCTATTGAACGCCTCATAGACCTGGGCTTTCTCAAGCGAATGCCAGGCACGGAAAAACCGGCTTACTTTGAAGTACGGCGCATCTTGAAGGCGCGAATCGATGCGGAAAAACTAGGCGAGATCAAGGAGAAACTGGCACATTATGGAACTGCTGAGCCTGAATCAGAATCATAAATGGGCTAAGGGCGGCGACAGCACATCAAGTGGGTTTCGCTTGCAGCAGCTTGAGTTGTATAACTGGGGAACATTCAACCAGCGTATCTGGCGCATCACTCCATCCAGTGGAACGGCCCTGCTGACCGGTGCGAACGGCTCCGGCAAGTCCACGTTGGCGGATGCCCTGCTGACCCTGCTCGTCCCGTATGCCCGGCGAACGTATAATCAGGCATCGGGCACCGAAAAGCACCGCGAACGCAACGAAGGGATGTATGTGCGCGGAGCATGGAGCAAGCAGAAAGACCGCGAGAGCAGTTCGGCGAATGTGCAGTACCTGCGCGGGCAAGATTCCTATTCCGTCCTGTTAGCCGTTTTCGCGAACGCAAGTCTGGAACAATATGTGACGCTGGCCCAGGTTTTCTGGTGGCAGCGGGGCGAGTTACGCAAGTTCTTTGTTATTGCGCCCGCACCTTTAAACATCGAGGAGCATTTCTCTGTACGCGGCGAGATTACGGATCTGCGTAAGCAGTTGCGAGCCAGGAGTGCTGAAGTGTTTGACGAATTCGCGAAGTACAACCGGCGCTTTTGCCATCTGATGGGCCTGCGTTCCGAGAAAGCCCTCGACCTGTTCAACCAGGTTGTCTCGATTAAAGACATCGGCGGATTGAATGCCTTCGTGCGCGAACATATGCTGGAAAAGACCGACGCCCAGGAACGCGTTGCACAGTTGCGAGAAAACTTTGAGAACCTGACTCGTTCTCATGCCGCTATTGAGCTTGCGGAGCGGCAACTTTCCGTGCTCGAGCCGCTCATGAACGAGATAGGGGAATATGAGAAGCTGCAAGCGCGCATCACCGAGGCGGAGCGCTGCGTCCAAGTCGTTCCCGTGTACGTCGCGGGCTATAAGAAGACACTGCTTGAGGCGGCCATCGATGATGCTCGCCAGCAACACGCCGCCGCGCAGGGACAGAGCGATGCGCTCAACCAGCATCTCGATCGGCTGATGCAGCAACACATTGACTTGAGCGTTGCCATTCAGAACGACCAGGTCGGCCAGCGCATACACCGGATTGAGCAGGATATCCAGGCGCTGGTCCAGCAGCAAGCAACAAAGAAGAAACAGGCGGAGCAGTATAATACGCTCGCACGAGCGATCAACCTGCCGGGGTATGACGATGAAACAACGTTCCTGGCGAACGCGCGGCAGGCAACCGTGCTGCTGGCACAAGCCGCGCAACGGAGTGCCGCGCTCACCGGGCAGCGCGACGAACAAAAACAGCAGGAAACGTCGCTCACAGCAGCCCTTCGCGGACTTGCGGAAGAACTGGCCTCGCTGCAACAGCGCAAGAGCCAGATTCCCGGCGAAGACATCCGGTTGCGCTCGAGGCTTTCGCAGGCGCTCGAGATTCCAGAGGAGGAACTGCCCTTCATCGGCGAACTGCTGCGTGTGTGCGAACGCGCACGGCAATGGGAACCAGCCATCGAGCGCTTGCTACACGGCTTTGGGCGGCAGTTGCTCATACCCGAACAGCACTACCAGCAGATCAGCCGCTACGTGGATCAGACAAACCTGCACGGGCGGCTCATTTATCACCGGATTCGCGGGTCCCGCACGCCGCCCAACCATACGATGATTGAGCGCAACATGCTCTTTTTCAAGCTTGAAGTCAAACCGGATACCGAGTTCACCAAGTGGCTCACCGCTGAACTCATCGACTTCTATGACTATGCGTGCTGTGAAACGCTGGAAGAATTCCAGCTGGCACGCCGCGCACTCACCACCAATGGCCAGATCAAGCACAGTGCGGCCCGCCATGAGAAAGATGATCGCTCTTCCCTCGGCGATCGCAAGCAGTATGTACTTGGGTGGAGCAATGCCGAGAAAATTGAAGCCATCACGGCAGAACTTGCCCCGCAACAGAAGGCGCTAGAAGCGGTTAAAGCCAGCATTGAGCAGATCGAACAGGCACAGAAACACGAGCAAAAACGTGAGCAGGCGCTGCAACGGCTGCTTGAGTTTACCACGTTCGCGGCGATTGATTGGCGAACCGACGAGCAGCGCCGCAGCGACTTGCTGGCCCAGAAACGCGCACTTGAAGCCAGCGCCGATCACCTGGCTGAACTGCGTCGCCAGCTGGACGAGGTCACACAACAGCACCGCGAACGCCAGCAGGAGCGAGACAACATAACTGCAACCATCACCACGCTCGATAACGCCATTACCAGGTACCAACAGCAGCGCTCCGCCTGTCATGTGACATTGCAAGCCGCCTCACATACTGACATTTCGACGTATGTAGCGCAGATCGAGAAAGACCACAAAAACGCCACGCTGACCATTGAGAACGCTGATGATGTACGAGAAAAAATGGCTCAGTTCTATCGCGCTCGTGCCACCTCTTTGCGGGGGCAAGTCACGCCATTGATCAGCAAAATCATTAGCGTGATGAACGATTTCAAGCAAATCAGCCCTACTATTGTCCATGAACTCGATGCATCGATAGAGGCCATTGCCGCATACCGGCATCACCACGAGCAGATCCGCCACGAGGATTTGCCGCGCTACCGCAGGCGCTTCAAAGAATTGCTCGATGAGAAAGTGATCACCAACATCAGCGTGTTCAAGGCGGCATTAGAACGGCAAATCGAGGACATTAAAAAGAGCATTGGCAGCCTCAACGCTGCGCTGCGCCTGATCGATTACACACCATCGACCTACATCCAGCTTTGCTTTGACCAGACCCGCGATGGCGAGGTGCGCGACTTCAAGACGCAGCTGCGCGCCTGCCTGCCAGACGTGATGCAGCCACGCACAGCCGAAGCAAACGAGGCCAGTTTCCAGCGCATCCAGGCGTTGATCCGGCGCTTCGAGCAAGAAGAACGCTGGACGGTGAAGGTGACAGATGTGCGAAACTGGCTCGATTTTTCTGCCGAGGAACGCTATCGCGAAGATGATACCACCAAGAATTACTATAATGACTCTTCCGGCAAGTCCGGTGGGCAGAAGACGAAGCTCGCCTATACCATCCTCGCCTCGGCCATCGCCTACCAGTACGGCCTTGACCAGCAAGAGGAGCGAAAACAGGCTTTCCGCTTTGTCGTGATCGACGAGGCGTTCGTCAGGTCGGATGAGGTGAACGCACGCTATGCAATGGAACTCTTCAAGCAGCTTGACCTGCAACTGCTGGTCTTGACGCCGCTTGATAAGATCCACGTGATCGAGCCGTATATCACCGCGTGCCATTATGTGACCAACAACCAGGAAGAAAACGACTCGAAGGTCTACAATTTCACCATGAGCGAGTACTTTGAACACAAACAGGCTCTACAGGCAGGAGTGGGTATTGGTGATTACGCCAGGTGAAATTTGACAGAAAAAAGAGTACCCCAAGATGAATAACGCAAGGGCCGACCGATGGCTAAGTATCAGGTGACGGCGTGTGACGAGGGCGGCCACGAGGTTGCGCACTGGCTTCTCGGAAGTATTGCCCGACGGCTTCCTTTGAGGCGTACCAATGCTGTCTTCGTTTCTTTGCCTCGAACTGACCAGTTCGCGCGAGCTGGCCAAGGTAATCGACCGTCGTGCTGAACAGGGGGGCCAGTTCATGCAATGGCAAGAGATGCGCCGTGCTTTCCACGCAGGCTTCCAGGTAGAGATCGAGGGTCTGTTCCACGGCCAGTCCTACGAGGTTTACCAAAGGAGTATACTCACCGACATGCGCCTGCTGCAAGGCCTGAATATAACGCGGACGCCATTCTCTGAGCACGAGCGCCGGTGGGTACCCGTCCTGCATGAGCATGAGGTTGAGTAGCAGCCTTCCTACTCTCCCATTTCCATCGGTGAAGGGATGAAGCGCTTCGAAGTCATGATGGGCAATCGCCGCGCGCGTGACCGGGTCGTAAGGCAAGGCGTTATCACTCATGAGCCAATCTACCCACTGAGTGAGGTAGAGGGGGACATCCCTGGCCGGAGGTGGAGTGAAAGGCGCACCGCGAATATAGACCTGAACCTTTCGCAGCTCGCCTGCCTGTGGATCAACCTTGTCCATCACCAGCGCATGCAGGTGCTGCACAGTTTCAACGATGATTGGCCGTTCGACGAGTGCTGGTAAGGTATCGAACGCCTCGGCATGATTGGTAGCCTCCAGGTATTCCCGCAGGGGATGGCCATCAACGGTGATGCCGTACTCGAGCACCATCTGTGTCTCGTGCAGAGACAATGTGTTCCCTTCTATCGCATTGCTGTGATAGGTCGCCAGGAGACGTAAATCCTGGTGAAGTCGCTGCACCGTGAACGACTCCATTGGGCGATACGCATCGAGTTGATTCTTCTTCTGAATGAGTCGCCTGGCAAGTCGCGCCTCCATTCGTGGCTCATGCACCATAGAAGCCTCCTCTCTGCCTTTCGTCTGAATTCCTCGACGAGAAAATATCCATGCTCAAATTATTATAACGTCGAGAAATTCCAATGGCAACAGAGGTTCAGAGAAAGCCTCTCAGAAATGGCGAAGCAGCTCCTCCTAATCCTTGATCTCTTTCGCCTGTAATTCTTTGAGCGCATCTTTTGCCACCCATCGGGCCGTTTTGGAATCCATGTTTTGGATCTCGTAGGCGCATTCCATTGCCAAAGCACGAAGGTGGCTATTGCGTTTCCCAATCTGCCGCAATGCCCAGTTAACGGCTTTTTTCACAAAATTCCTCTCATCACCTGCGTATTGCTTGATCAGTGGGAAAAACTGCAAGAATGCCTCATCGGGTGCTTGTTTGTCATGGACCGCCAGTTCGGCCATCATCACAAAACCTGCCCGCCGTACAAACTCGCGCTCCTGTTGACACCACTGAGTGGCCTTTTGATAGGCGTAAGGCGTTTTATCAAACAGATTCCCGCATACCTGGTCGCACACATCCCACGCATCAAAATCGTTGACCCACTCTTCCATTTGCTGGGCAGAAACGAGTTGAGGCTCAGCAATCATCGAGGCGAGAATTCTCGCCTCATGGATCCCTGAATCCCATAGTGCTATCGCGAGCGCGTGGTCCCGCCCAATTTCTTTTGCCATCTTGCGCAGGGTGGGCATCGAGATGCCTAAAGCCTGGGTAGGTCTGATGCCAAACCTGGCCATGCCTTCGACGGCCTGAGTGTTTGCATGCAGTTTCAAGTTCGCGATAATCTGGTCTGATGTCATAAAAGCGTACCTGCTTTCCTCGCCGAAGCAGCACATCTACCTCTATTGTATACCATGCCTGGCGGCTATTCGCTGTGAGGTGCCTTCGCGTCGATCTGCCCAAGCCCACTAGCCATCCCGCTTTATGAAACCGGCTTCCTCCCAGTAAGAGCTATGCATAAACGAGAGGTCGCTGACTCGACAGCTGCGCACATGAGTGCGAGAGAGTGGAGATTATCACGTCCAGAGCACTCAGGTTCCTGACCTGTCCGAACAGCCTGCACAAAGGCCTGGAGGCTCCCACGTCGATCCGTGAGCGATATCTCAGGCAGCTTCACTCGACGTGCACGCTTCCCTAACGGACGAACGATGACATGATCAGAAGCCGTATCATCCCGGCTTGTCCATACAATCTCACCCCTGGTACACTCTAAGTGCCATTCTCCGCTCCAACAGGTCTTCGGGCCAGGACTCACCCAGCTTCCAAGGTAATTCACCACTGCTCCACCATCGAAGGTGATCGTGGCTGCAGCGGCAGCAGGATCGACGAACTTGCTCCAGGGAGGGTTCCAGGCCTGACAGGTGATCTGAGATGGCTCCTGCCCGAGAACAACACGCATCAGATCGAAATGGTGGATGGCCATATCCACGAGCAACGGCTGCCATACCTGGTAATAAGGCTGGCCTTCCGGTACAGCGGTATTCTTGTAGCGCCGGAAGTCAATACTGACAGTGCCAATCGATCCCAGTGTTCCTTCGCGAACTAACGCGGCAACGGCTCGAACGGCCGGAAAGAAACGATAATTCTGACTGATCATGAGCACCCGGCTACGTTGTGCAGCCGTTTCGACCACCTGTTGCGCCTCAGCTACCGTTGGCGCAAACGGCTTTTCAAGTAATACATGTTTCCCCCCGTTGAGGGATTCCAATGCAACGGGGACATGCGCTGGCAGATTGGCAGTGATGAGCACGGCATCGGCCTCAACGGATGCCAGGGCAGACTCAAGTGTCAGGAAACATCGTTCTGCCGGCAGATTGAGGAGCTGCCGCGCTTGCTCAAGCATCCCCGCGTCCAGATCTACACAGGCTACCAATTCAACATCTCCACTCTGCTGTATGACATGGGTACCCCAATTCTCTCCCCAGCTACCCATCCCTACCTGCACAAGACGAATCGCCATCGTGCTCTCCTTCTCCTTTCGTTTTGCCTGAGCGTAGCGCACTCCTTGCAGCTTGTCTGAGTGCAGCGCACTCCTTACAGCTTGCCTGAGCGCAGCGCACTCCTTACAGCTTGCCTGAGCGCAGCGCACTCCTTACAGCTTGCCTGAGCGCAGCTAGGACGCAGTCCGTTGGCAAGATGGCTTTCAAGAAGGACGCAGTCCGTTGGCAAGATGGCTTTCAAGAAGGACGCAGTTCGTTGACAAGCTGCCTAACAAGAAGCACGCAGTGCGCTGGTAAGACGGATAAGTGCTGAACAGCCTCGCTCCACTCCTGATCATGGGATCGGAAGCCTCTCCTGCTGGCCCCATTGTTGTCGTGACACTGGAGCATTCCGCGATAGGGAGCGATTGAACAGAGCATGCATACATCGCGACCATACGTACAGGAGCGGGAGGAGGATTCCCTTCTGTAATCACTTCATTGTGGGGCCGCCCAGCGCACGGCGTTGGCAATCACGCGCTGTACCTCCGGGTGATGGTACGACGGAAACGACTCGTGTCCTGGGCGGAAGTAGAAGATTCTTCCGCGCCCGCGAGTATAGCAACAGCCGCTACGAAATACTTCGCCTCCGGTAAACCAACTCACAAACACAAGGGTTTCTGGTTGGGGGATGTCGAAGTATTCGCCATACATCTCTTCACGCTCGATGTCAATGTAGTCGCCTATCCCCTCCACAATTGGATGTCCTGGAGCTGTCACCCATAAGCGTTCACAATCATCCGCTTCGCGCCATTGCAGGCTGCAACTGGTGCCCATGAGGCGTTTAAAGATCTTCGAGTAATGGCCTGAATGGAGCACAATCAGCCCCATCCCATCTAAAACGCGTTGATGCACGCGTTCCACCAGCGCATCAGAGACTTCATCATGGGCAAGATGTCCCCACCAAATCAGCACACCCGTCGTGGCGAGTAGGGCCTCAGGGAGGCCTTGTTCAGCTTCATCCAAGGTTGCTGTACGAATTGCCCAACCTGTTCGGGTCAGCCCCTCGGCGAGTGTAGCATGCATACCGTGAGGGTACTGTGCCGCTATGTGTGGGTCTGTTCGCTCATGACGAAACTCATTCCAAATAGTGACTTGCGTCATGGGTATTCAGTCGATCCTTTCGTTTCTCAGATTGCTCAGCACCTATCCGCCTTGTCTGTTCTTATCAGTGCTGCCAACGACGCTGTCGCGTCTGAGCATAGTCGTTCGGACAACGAGGCTAGCGCCTCTACTGCTGCGCAGTCAGTCAGTCCGAACGAGCGAAGTGCGCTTCGCCCAGGCAAGGAGAAAAGAGAAGGTGTATACGTATCTTATCACGCTTTGAGAAACTATTGGGGTTTCTGCAGTGCCCAGTCTAAGTGGGATAACATCCTTGCCGTCTACTAGACTTGATACATCCGTTTCTAATCATGTAGCAAACCACACGAGAAGCGTGATCCTTGAGAAAGAAGACCCGGCTCGTTCTGTCTGCCTGTCACGCTGGCTCCCTTGTTGAATCATTTTCCTGTAGGAAACTACGTAAATGATGTGATGATGCGCCAGGCATCTTCAGGCATTGGAATGGATAGGCTACCAGGTATTGGACAGCGTACCGAGAATTTTCAGGCAAGTGACGTAAACTTGTAGTTTCGATAAAAACAGGACTACAATCAAGCAAGGAAGAATCAGCAAAACTAGCTTTTAAGAGAGGATATGCTGCGGTGACACAATCTACAACTCGTCATCCAATACGTATTGGTGTGCAATTACGCCAACAACATACGACCTACCAGTCGTATGCAGATGCTGTTCGTCGCGCCGAGGATCTGGGCGTTGATACAATTTGGGATTGGGATCATTTCTTTCCACTTACTGGCGACTCTCAAGGAAGTAACTTCGAGGGTTGGACGCTGCTCACGGCAATGGCAACGCTGACACAACGAGCAGAGATAGGTTGTCTCGTCACTTGCAATGGTTATCGCAATCCGACCTTGCTTGCAGATATGGCTAAGACTGTCGATCACATTAGCAACGGTCGGCTCATTCTGGGTATTGGTGCCGGTTGGTTTGAGCGTGATTATCAAGAGTATGGGTATGAGTTTGGTACTGCTGGCAGCCGCCTGGACTCACTGGAGAAGGGACTGGAAAGTATCAAATACCACTGGGAGGTGTGTGCTCCCAAGCCGATTCGCAATCCCATCCCGATTTTGCTTGGCGGTGGTGGTGAGAAAGTAACATTACGTCTCGTCGCACAATATGCGAATATCTCAAATACCTTTGGTGACCCACCCACACTTGCCCATAAAATGCAGGTTCTAGACAATTGGTGTACCAAAGTTGGTCGGAATCCAAATGAGATTGAACGTTCTATTTCTCTACCAAGAAGTGTGAGTATCTCCCAGCTTGATGCTTATTTGCAAGCGGGGGCTACACATATCATTGTAGAAGTCGATACACCTTGGAACTTTGATTTTTTGCGAACGTTGTTGAGATGGCGGAATGAAAGAAGCTCATAAGAAGTTGGTTCTGTCGCTAGTGGCTCATTTGAGTAGGATAACCTGGTCGAGATTGTAGCGATGAAGATTGAGCGCTTCTCGACTGGTGGTCAGAATGCGCAGATCGGCACAGGAGCGAAATAGCGATTCAACTAATCGAGCGCACGCTGCTGCCAGGTGTTCGCAATTGTCCAGCACAAGCAGGAGTTTCCTGGGCTGGAGGGAGCCAGTCCCCATCGGCTGTCCTACCTCTCAGCTGGCTCTGCGTGCCGTGCCCGTGCTGCTTCTACTTCCGGCAGATGTCCCTCGGCCCACCGACAGATGGCTGTGAGAGGGTCGATCAGCGTCGCGCCAAGGTCGGTCAGCGCGTACTCCACCTTGGGCGGGACGACCGGGTAGACAGTGCGCTGCACCACCCCATCGCGTTCCAGATCACGCAAGGTCTGCGTTAAGACCTTCTGTGTCAGCCCCAGTTCACGCTGGAGCTGGCCGAAGCGCATAGTACCCCGTGCCAGGGCGTAGATGACTAGTGCCGTCCACCGGTCGGCAATCAGCGCCAGCACCCGCCGCGAGCCGCAGTTGGGGTCAAACACATTCGGTTGAACCTGTGGCGTTTGTGTAGTTTCCATATGGTGAGTATAGCACAATCCAGTGCCTACTTGTCAATACCTCACTACCACTCTATACTCTCCTTAGAATACAAAAGGGTTCCATATCCCGGAGTGATCCGGGTTCACCAAGAGGAGAACCGTACCGATGGCTCTATCTACCGTTGTTCAAATTCATGCCCACGTCTCAGGCGAACAGGGTCTCTTCGCCAATGCCTATCTGGTCGAGACCGCTCATGGGGTCGTGGTGATTGACGCGACCCTGACTCGCACCGAGAGCCGCGCCCTGCGCGCCCGCGTAGAGGCCCTGGACAAACCATTGCTCGCCGTCCTGCTGACCCACGCCCACCCCGATCATGTCGCTGGCCTGACCGAACTGGTCGGCAAAGCTCCCACCCCCATCGTTGCGCTTGCATCCGTCGAACGCCTGATGCGCGCCACCGAAGCGGCCAAGCGTGCCCAGTGGGGACCCGTCTACCAGGACGAGTGGATCGGGCAGTGGACCTACCCCACCCAGCTCGTGCACGACTGCGACCGGGTGACGTTCGATGACGTGACCTATCGGGTCTACGAGCTGGGGCCAGGGGGCGACTGCGATGCGAATAGCCTCTGGATTCTGGAAACCGGTCCCAAAGCCGCGTTCATCGGCGATCTCGTTTTTAACGGCACGCATTCCTATACGGCAGATAATCACCTGCTGGCCTGGTTGGCGAACCTGGAGCAGGTGCGCACTCTCCTGGCCGATGTGCCCACCCTCTATCCGGGGCACGGCCAGCCAGGGAGGCTGGACTTGCTCGACGCACAACGAGACTACCTGCTCGCCTACTGCGCCGCAGTCAAGGAACTGGCGGCGGGGCAGCCATCGCTCTCCGAGGAGGCCAAAGAGCAACTGGTAGCCCGGATGGAGCAGGTTCGACCTGGGGCCGGACTCACTTTTCTGATTGGCCTGAGTGCTGATGCTGTGGCTGCTGAACTGATTGGTCATCGCTAGAGAGGCAGGAGACGCATGGATTTGCAGCTTGCTGGCAAGGTGGCACTGGTGACCGGGAGCAGCAGTGGGATCGGCGCTGAGATTGCCCGGACGCTGGTGCGCGAAGGGGCCACCGTCATCATGCATGGACGCAGCAGCGCGTCGGCAGAGCAGGTCGCTCAGTCCATCACCAGGGAGAACGGGGACGCCGTGGTGGTGACCGGTGATCTGGCGACGGACGAGGGAGCGGAGCAGGTCGCAAGCGCCGCCCTCGCGGCCACGGGCGCTGTGGACATCCTGATCAACAATGCCGGCACCTACGGCAATCAGGGCTGGATGGAGACAACAGCAGAGGGGTGGGCAGCGCGCTACAACGCCAACGTGCTTTCCGTGGTCCGGCTGGTCCAGCGCCTCATTCCCCAGATGAAAGCCCGTGGCTGGGGACGTCTCATCCAGATGGCCAGTGGTGAGGCCACCCAACCGTTTGCCTTCATGCCCGACTATGCCGCGACCAAGGCAGCGCTGGTCAACCTCACCGTGAGCCTGGCGAAGGAGTTGGCGCGCACCGGGATTACGGTGAACACGATCAGCCCAGGGATCATCGTGACAGGCGGAGTGGAGGAGTTCTATCGTGAGGTAGCGGCCAGTCGTGGCTGGGGAACGCAACGGGCAGAGATTGAGCAGGGGGTGCTGCGGGAGGTGCTCGATAACCCGGTAGGCCGCCTTGGGCGGGTTGAGGAGGTGAGCTATCTGGTGGCGTTTATTGCCAGCCCGCTCGCTGGGTTCATCAATGGAGCCAACCTGCGGGTGGATGGAGGCAGCATCGGCGCCATTAACTGACAGGAGGGGCGTGCAGAGAGCTGACGGCGAGAAAACAAGAAAGCAGGAAACGACCAATGCGCTACAAATTGCTGGGAAAGAGCGGCTTGCGAGTGTCCGAACTGTGCCTGGGAACCATGACATTTGGTGAAGTATGGGGTTGGGGAGCCTCGCAGTCTGAAAGTCACAAGATTTTTGATGGCTTTGTCGAGGCTGGCGGAAACTTTCTTGATACCGCCAACAACTATACCGATAGGACAAGTGAACGGTATGTTGGCGAATGTATTGCCTCGGACAGAGCGCACTTTGTCGTCGCGACGAAATACACGCTCTCGATGCGCAAGGACGATCCAAACGCCAGCGGAAACCAGCGCAAAAATATGGTGCAAGCGCTGGAGGCCAGCCTGAAGCGGCTCAACACCGACTACATTGACCTCTATTGGGTCCATGCCTGGGATTTTCTGACGCCAGTGGAAGAGGTGATGCGCGGGCTGGATGATCTGGTGCGCGCTGGCAAGGTGCTCTATGTGGGGATTTCTGATACGCCCGCCTGGGTGGTCGCGCAGGCGAATACCCTGGCAGCGTGGCGCGGATGGACCCCATTTGTGGGCGTGCAGATCGAATATAGCCTACTGCAGCGCGAGCCAGAGCGCGACTTGCTGCCGATGGCCCAGGCGTTTGACCTGGCGGTACTGGCCTGGTCTCCCCTGGCTGGCAGCCTGCTGAGCGGGAAGTACCAGGCGCAGCAGGCGTCGGCTTCTGGTGAATCCAGGAGAATGGAGGAACAGGAAGGCCCACTGCTCAGTGAGCGGCACACGCGGGTGGTCAAGGAGGTGCAGGCAGTTGCTGCTGAGATCGGCTGCACACCCGCGCAGGTGGCGCTGAACTGGCTCAGGCACCAAGCAGGCGTGGTCATCCCGGTGCTTGGATCGCGTAAGGTGAGGCAGTTGCAGGAGAATTTGGACTGCCTGAAGTATCCGCTGACGAGGGAGCTGGTGCAGCGGCTTGATGCGGCCAGTCGGATTGCACTGGGATTCCCTCATGATTTCCTGGCGAGCGATGAGGTGAGAGAGCTGGTCTATGGGGGGATGTACGCCTTGATTGATCCCCACCAGCGTTGAAGGTCCCTCTGGCGCTGAAGAAAATACAAATTGTTTGCCGCCCCGGGTAATAACCTAATTGCGGCTGGCTTTGCCGGTCGGATCCCTCGTACAGAGGCATGAAAGGAGTTCGTTCATGGCTACGCGCTACTCACGCGTCTGGTTCATTACTGGTTGCTCAAGCGGTTTTGGACGTGCCTTCGCCGAGGCCGTCATCGCGCATGGCGACAGTCTGATCGCTACCGCCCGTAACGTCGAAACACTCCAGGAACTTATGGCCCACGCCCCTGATCGCGTGCTTGCCACGGCACTTGATGTGACAGACGAGTTCTCGATCTCCAATGCCGTCAGCCAGTCGATCACCAGATTTGGTCGCATCGATGTCCTGGTGAATAACGCCGGCTTCGGGTTGACCGGGGCGATTGAAGAGGTCAGCGATGATGAGTGGCAGCGCCTCTTTGCTACCAACGTCTTTGGCCTGGCAGCAGTCACACGCGCCGTATTGCCGCAGATGCGAGTTCAGCGCAACGGTCATATCTTCAACATCTCATCCATCGCCGGGGTCTCGGGGTCTGCGGGGCTGGGGGCTTACAGTGCCAGCAAGTTTGCCGTCGAAGGATTGTCGGAAGCACTCTCAGGAGAGGTCGCGCCCCTGGGCATCAAGGTCACGATTGTCGAGCCAGGAGGGTTTCGCACGCAGTGGGCCGGCCGTTCGATGCAGCAGGCCGCAAGACAAATGAATGCCTATGCCCAATCAAGTGGGCGGCTTCGCCAGGTCTGGTCTCAGTTTAGTGGTCGCCAGGCAGGAGACCCTGCTCGCGCGGCAGCCGTGTTGATTAAAGTTGCCGAGTCCTCCCAACCGCCGCTGCATTTGGCGCTTGGAGGTGATGCCGTCGCTGGCATTCAAGACAGCCTGCAGTATCGCTTCCGTGATCTGCAGACATGGCAGCAGGAGAGCCTGTCGACCGATTTTCCAGAGTAGGGCGATGGAACAGAGAGAAAGAGAGATCTAGCATGGAGGTATTTGATGTGGTCCGGACCGTTCTTGCGGTCCGCCAATTTCAGGAGAAGCCGGTCCCTGAAGCGATTGTCCGCCAGGTCGTCGAAGCGGGACGCTTGACCGCAAGTAGTATGAACGGGCAACCCTGGCGTTTCATCATTGTCCAGAACAAGGAGACGTTGCGCCGACTTGGCGCACTTGCACGGACAGGTCGGTATATCGCGCAGGCTCCACTGGCGATTGTTGTTGGTATGGAACACAGCGTCTTTGCGGTCTCCGATGCGAGTCGAGCCATCCAATCCATGATCCTGACCGCATGGGCTCAGGGTGTAGGCTCAAACTGGGTCGGCTTCGATAATCTCAAGCATGTCAATCCTGTGCTGGACATTCCCGAAGAGATCGAAATCCTGGCGATCCTCCCTTTTGGCCATCCAGCTCACGCGATCGGCAAGGGCCAGAAGGAGCGGAAGCCGCTTGGTGCAATCGCTCATCGTGAACGGTGGGATCATCCGTTCGCGTAAGAAGCCTCTGAGCAACAGCAGCTGTAAATTAATGCATAATATAAAGGAGTCAATACCTGCGGCGACTAAACCCGTTATCCTGACCGCAGATGACGACCCTGAAGTCCTGCGTGCCATCGAGCGCGACCTCAGACAGCAGTACGGGGGTCTTTTCCGAGTCCTGCGAGCAGATTCAGGTGCAGCCGCCCTTGAGATCCTCAAACAGGTGAAACTGCGCAACGAGCCGGTGGCCTTGTTCCTGGTGGATCAGCGCATGCCGCACATGATGGGCGTCGAATTCCTGCAACAGGCGCTGGCACTCTTCCCAGATGCCAAACGTGTCCTGCTCACGGCCTACGCGTTTCCCACGGTGCTGCTTGGACAATACCCAGAGCAACAGATCTCAGTCATCATCTATGCCGGCACGCTGGTGATCACGGGACTGGTGCTCCAACTGTTGTGGTGATATGCGACAAGCAGCTACCGCCTGGTGGATCGGGGGAAGCGCCGCCCCAAGCTGATAGGTGTAGCCATCTTTCTGGTGCAAGCTTTGACAACAACGAGCCGGAATATCTTTGACCCGTCCCTGCCTGGTCACGACATCAAAGATCCCTCGCGTCCGCACCAACACGCGTCCGACGTGCGTGCCTGCCGCTTTGAGATGGGACGGACACACCGCTTTGACCAGGTCGCCGGTGCGGAAGCCTCGCACCCGGCTTGGCCCTTTGGGTTTGCCGACTGGGAACCCACGTTTGTCTACATTGCGCATCTGTCGGCATTGCCTGCCTGAGGCCGTGATCAGCCAGGGATACACCTGCTTTAGCTGCAGGCGTGCTGGGGTGGAAGCGCGTAGGGTAAGAACCGTGCGCCTTAGCATATTGCTACACCAGGTTTCACTGAACTCCCCTCAGAACCGGACTTACAAGTTTCCAAGTATCCGGCTCGCCCGTTTTCCCTGTGCATACGCTTTTTCTCCTTTAATCTTCCTGCATGTAATTCATCATGGCATTCGACACAAAGCACCATTGTTTTGCGTCGGCGTTGGATCATCTGGCGCTCCCAGTTGGTTTTTCCTGTCAGATCGCCCAATTTTCGCACGTGATGTACTTCCATTGGGCCTTCCTGGACTCCGCACCATTCACATTTCTGTGCTCGGAGGCGTTTTCCTAGTTCCGTTCGGCTCTTGTACTTGAGCGTGTTTGGCTTCACATCAGGTTGCTAATAGTTGATAATCCCTTTTGCGAGTTGCCGCGTTGAAGAGAACAACTCGTATTCTTTGGTCGGTTTTCCTTCCATATTCAGAGTCATCACATATCGTCCTGGCCCTCTTTTGAGGCTCTTTGCCACCTGTTTGAGCGTGCTTTGACGCTTTCCTGCCAGTGTACGGAAGAAACTACTTGTGGTTAGCCAGAGGACTTTGCGTGCCTCTTGCGTAAGATTATCGGCTAGCGCGTAATAGTTCAGAAAGCCGCGTACCTCGGCATTGTAGGTCAGTAAGATTTCTAGCTCGCTGAGATTGAGCAGTTGGTTTCGGTGCTTTCCTCGCCATGCATTCGTATCTCCGTATTCCTTCGCGAAGTCGATGGTTTTGTCACGTGGCATGAGGAGCCGTAGTTGGTAACATCCCGTGCGCCGTGTAACTGAGCCTCGATGTGTTGGAAACCGGAGGATACGTTTTCCTGTCCAGCGTTTGATATCGTATCCCAGGAAGCGAACTCGTTTGGTCGCGTGAGTAATCAGCGTTTTTTCTGCTGACAATTCCAATTGAAGTTCATTTCTCAGGTAGTGTTCCAGCCATGTTTTCAGTTCGACGGCTTCCGCTTCTGTTCCGATAACCCCTACCAGGAAATCGTCGGCGTATCTTGTGTAGAAGAGCCGTCGATACTCCGGGTCACTGTGATCTACAGATGGGGTGCTCAGCATTCTCTTTCGGAGTGCTTTGTACCTCGTCCAGTTGCCTGTCCGCCTTGCTTTCTTTTTGGCTGCTGCTGCCATGACACTGATGTTGTGGTATTCTTTGCTTCTTTTCCTGGCTCCGCCTTTGTTGAATGTTGTGGTCTTATCCGCTATTGCTTGGTCCAATTCATTCAAATAGACGTTCGCCAGAAGCGGGCTGAGGTTTCCTCCCTGGGGAACTCCTGAGTACGTGTGATGGTACCTCCAATCCTCCACGTAGCCAGCTTGTAGGAGTTGCCCGATCAGGTGGAGAAAGCGTTTATCTGTGATCCGTTTGTTCAGTATTCTCAGCAGTATTTCGTGATCGACGTGATCGAAGAACCCCTTAATATCTCCTTCTACCCACCATCTCGTTCCAGTCATTTTGCTCTTTATTTGCTCCAAAGCTGTGTGGCAACTTCTTTCTGGTCGGAAACCGTGGGAGCTTTCCGCAAACGTGGGTTCATAGATGGCTTCCAGGATGAGCTTGAGGACCGTTTGAAGGAGTTTATCTCGGAAACTAGGGATACCAAGCGGTCTTAGTTTACCGTTGGGCTTAGGTATGTACACACGACGGACGGGGCAAGGTCTGTACCTTGATGCTTTGAGGTCTGCTATCAGACCGTCTATGAGTTTGAGTCCTGCTCCGTCGATAGTTTTTCCGTCCACTCCGGCAGTCATATTGCCTGGTAGAGGTGCGATACTTTGGTACGCGAGTAGCCACAGTTCCACGTTGTACAGCTTTTGAAAGAGCTTGTCGAACTGGACTTCTGGTTTCTGTGCCATTTTGCTCAGTATTGCAAGTAGGGTATTTGGCTCTTGCACTCTGTGCTCCTCATTTCTTCTTGCAATGGGAAAACCTGCATCCCTTCGCCCTGCACACCGCTTTCCAGTGCTCCTCAGATGGTCGTTACTCCACCGACTACTACGGATGCTCCGTCATCTGGTCTGATTTTCAGGCTCTACAGCCATAGCAGTTTGCCTTCTTTGGCTCTCTACATTCAGACTCGGATGATCCCCGTTTAGCATTCATCTAGATGCGCTCGATGTAGGTGTCCCGTTTGAACCGTTCTCCCGTTATTTGGGCTGCGTCTCCTGAGTGGGTACTGAAATCGTGTCGGCATTCTTTCAGTCCAGGAGAAAGTGAGTGTCACCATCGTTCCCACCTGATCGGCCTTTCCCCGCTTGGTTCTAGGATTAAGGCAGTTTAGCTTTCACCCTGTCGAGCTTGCTCTGGAAGACTCTCCAACGTGATGGCGTTCTTGATCTCCCTGTCTACCGTCATACTGTGTTCCTCGCTGGTCTTTTGACCTTTGAGTAAGACGTTGAGCATACCCCTTTCCCACAGGAGTAAGATAGTAATCCACTACAATGAATGCCCATTACGGGCGTAGCGCAACAGGCGGCATCGACCCAGTGCTCTTTGGGAAGTCCCCTGTTGCTGCGGTTCCATTTGGTGAGGCCACCAGAGCCGGTTTCGACAGGGAGGCCAGTCGCTTTGAGTCGCTCATAGAGCGCAAGCCGCGTGCTATTCACAACGGCGGCGTCTTTGAGTGGTGCTCTGCGGCTTTCCTGCACACGCGCGAGCGCCTCTGGCCGGTCGCTCAGAAAGTCTTCGAGCGACTGGTCCCCTTTCGCCTGGTTACAGGTATGGCAGGAGATCACCAGATTGGCGATCCGATCGTTCCCCCGCGACTCTGTGGCAGGATATGATCGATTTCAAGGGGCACTCCTGTGGCCAGGCAATACGCACAATGATGTCCCCACTTCGTGAGCAAATACTGGCGTAATTCGGTTCCGAACAACGTGCCTCGCTGATATTCCAGGTTGGTGATCTCCGGATTCTGG